>OMGO01000146.1_pt1 | contig 72529 bp, 38 predicted proteins | sample 1645901 | NCBI WGS metagenome assembly OMGO01 (sample SAMN05578592, study PRJEB25193) | human gut metagenome | biome: Human Microbiome; feature: human-associated habitat; material: feces | host: Homo sapiens | place: USA:Birmingham
ACGAGTTCAAAATGCAAGCCGGTAAGAAAATCGAGATTACCGTTGAAGAAAACCTTCGTGTCAGTGTACGCGACTACGGACGAGGCATCCCACAGGGAAAACTCATCGAGGCTGTCAGCATGCTGAATACCGGTGGTAAATACGACAGCAAGGCATTTAAGAAAAGTGTCGGACTGAATGGTGTCGGTGTGAAAGCCGTCAACGCTTTAAGCTCCCGTTTCGAGGTACGCAGTTACCGCGACGGCAAAGTGCGTATCGCCACTTTCTCAAAAGGAAACTTACTGACCGATGAGACGAAGAATACCGAAGAAGAAAACGGAACTTACATCTTCTTCGAACCGGATAATACACTATTCCTGAATTACTGTTTCAAGCCCGAATTTATTGAGACAATGCTACGTAACTACACGTATCTCAATACGGGGCTTGCTATCATCTATAACGGACACCGTATCTTGTCGCGCAACGGTCTGGTAGACCTTTTGAACGACAACATGACGGCAACCGGGCTTTACCCGATCATCCACCTGAAAGGGGAAGACATCGAAATCGCCTTCACACATACCGGACAATACGGAGAAGAATATTATTCTTTCGTCAACGGTCAGCATACTACCCAAGGTGGTACACATCAAAGTGCCTTCAAAGAACACATTGCCCGTACCATCAAAGAGTTCTTCAACAAGAACATGGACTACACCGATATCCGTAACGGATTGGTTGCCGCCATTGCCGTCAATGTGGAAGAACCGATCTTCGAAAGTCAGACGAAAACTAAACTGGGTTCTACCAATATGGTTCCCGGTGGCGTAACGGTCAATAAGTATGTAGGCGACTTTATCAAACAGGAAGTGGACAACTTCCTGCACAAGAATGCGGACATAGCCGAAGCAATTCAACAAAAGATACAAGAATCTGAAAAGGAGCGTAAAGCCATTGCAGGGGTAACGAAACTTGCCCGTGAACGTGCCAAGAAAGCCAACCTACACAACCGCAAACTACGTGACTGCCGCATACACCTCAACGATCCGAAAGGTAAAGGACTGGAGGAAGACTCCTGCATCTTTATCACCGAGGGAGACTCTGCAAGCGGTTCCATCACCAAAAGTCGTGATGTCAACACCCAAGCTGTATTCAGTCTCCGTGGTAAACCATTGAACTCTTTCGGACTGACCAAAAAAGTGGTTTACGAGAACGAGGAATTCAACCTGCTTCAAGCAGCCCTGAATATAGAAGATGGTATTGAAGGATTACGCTACAACAAAGTAATCGTAGCAACCGATGCCGATGTGGACGGTATGCACATCCGCCTGTTGCTGATTACTTTCTTCCTGCAATTCTTCCCTGATCTCATCAAGAAAGGGCACGTATATATCCTGCAAACGCCTTTGTTCCGTGTACGCAACAAGAAAAAGACAAATTACTGCTACAGCGAGGAAGAACGTATCAATGCCATTAATGAACTAGGACCGAATCCGGAGATCACCCGATTTAAAGGTTTGGGAGAAATCTCACCGGATGAGTTCAAACATTTCATCGGTAAAGATATGCGTCTGGAGCAGGTGACACTGCGCAAAACGGACGCGGTAAAAGAACTACTCGAATTCTACATGGGCAAAAATACCATGGAACGACAGAACTTTATTATAGACAATCTGGTTATAGAAGAAGACTTGGCATCATGAGAAAAGCAATATTCCCGGGTACTTTCGACCCTTTCACCATCGGACATTACTCGGTAGTGGAACGTGCACTTACCTTTATGGACGAAATTGTGATAGGAATCGGTATCAATGAGAACAAGAATACCTACTTCCCCATTGAGAAAAGAGAAGAAATGATTCGGGAACTTTATAAAGACGAACCTCGTATCCAGGTGATGTCCTACGACTGTCTGACAATTGATTTTGCGCAGGAAGTAGAGGCCAGGTTCATTGTCCGCGGTATCCGTACGGTGAAGGATTTCGAGTACGAAGAGACCATTGCAGACATTAACCGCAAACTGGCAGGGATTGAAACCATCCTGCTCTTCACAGAACCGGAACTGACTTGCGTCAGCTCTACAATTGTACGCGAGTTATTAACCTATAATAAAGATATCAGCCTGTTTATTCCCAAAGGAATGAAAATGAGTGAATAACACTCGTTAGGGAATAGGCGGTGAGTCAGAAAAGATGATGAAGAAACTAACGATTATACTATCCGTTTGCTTGTGGGCAGTTGCCGCACAAGCCCAGAACTTCGGTTCCGAAGCCATGCGAAAGCTACAAATGGCAGAGTTTGCAATCTCCAATTTCTATGTGGACAAAGTAGATGAAGACAAGTTGGTAGAAGAAGCCATCATCAAGATGCTGGCACAACTTGATCCGCACTCTACTTACTCGGATGCAGAGGAAGTGAAGAAGATGAACGAACCGCTCCAAGGTAACTTCGAGGGTATCGGAGTACAATTCCAGATGATAGAAGACACCCTGTTGGTGGTACAGCCTGTCAGCAACGGACCTTCCGAGAAAGTCGGTATCCTTGCCGGTGACCGTATCATTGCCGTGAACGACAGCGCTATTGCCGGAGTGAAAATGAGTACGGAAGATATAATGAAGCGTCTTCGTGGCCCGAAAGGTTCGAAAGTCAATCTGACAATTGTTCGTCGCGGCGTAAAGGACCCTTTATTGTTTACAGTAAAGAGAGATAAGATACCTATCCTTAGCCTCGACGCCTCTTATATGATTCAACCTAAAACGGGTTATATCCGCATCAACCGCTTCGGAGCAACAACTGCTGAAGAGTTCAAGAAAGCAATGAAGGATCTCCAAAAGCAAGGTATGAAAGATATGATTCTTGACCTGCAAGGAAACGGAGGTGGTTATCTCAATGCAGCCATTGACCTTGCTAACGAATTCCTGGGACAAAAGGAGCTAATCGTATATACCGAAGGCCGGACTGCCAAGCGTAGTGATTTCTATGCCAAAGGTAACGGAGACTTCCGTAATGGCCGCCTCATCATATTGGTAGACGAGTATACAGCTTCCGCCAGCGAAATTGTCAGCGGTGCGGTACAGGATTGGGACAGAGGAATTATTGTAGGCCGCCGTTCTTTCGGCAAAGGCTTGGTGCAACGTCCTATCGATTTGCCGGATGGTTCCATGATTCGTTTAACCATCGCCCGTTATTATACTCCATCAGGGCGCTCGATTCAGAAACCATACGACAGCACTGTCGATTACAATAAAGACCTGATAGAGCGTTTCAACCACGGTGAACTGATGAATGCCGACAGCATCCATTTCCCGGATTCACTGAAAGTACAAACCAAGAAACTCGGACGTACCGTTTATGGTGGAGGTGGCATCATGCCGGATTATTTCGTGCCTATCGACACGACTCTTTATACGGATTATCACCGTAATCTGGTAGCTAAAGGAGCTGTGATTAAATTCACCATGCAGTTTATTGAAGGACACCGGGAAGAGTTGGCAAACAAATACAAGAAGTTCGAATCATTTGATGAGAAGTTCGTAGTCAATGATGATATGCTCGCCACTTTAAAGGAAATCGGAGAGAAAGAAGGGGTGAAGTTCAATGAAGAACAATATCAGAAATCACTTCCTCTTATCAAAACCCAGCTCAAAGCACTGATAGCCCGTGACCTTTGGGATATGAACGAATATTTCCGGGTAATGAATACCACGAATGAAAGTATACAAAAAGCTTTGGAAATACTGAATTCGGACGAGTATCAGAAGAAACTAAAATAGGGTATTCAATAAACAATCATAAGACATCGTCCTTCAGTTCGGTGGACATATATACTTATCGTAGTGGACATATAGATACACAATGGTGAGTATATATATCCACCGCGCTGTATCTATATGTCCACTAAACACGGTGTATTAACCTGTTAACTTCATCATTGGGTATACTCGAATGTCACCGTACCGCGAATATCAGAAGAAGAAGCGGCAATGTATGCCTTAAATTTACCAGGTTCTGCCACCCAAGTATGCTGTTTATCATCAAAGAATTGCAATGCTTCCGGTTTGATCGTAAACTTCACTTCTTTTTCTTCATTCGGAAGAAGCTGTACTTTCCGAAAGTCCTTCAACTCTTTTACCGGGCGAAGAACACTACACTCTTCGTCACCAATATATAACTGAACGATCTCTTTCCCTACCATTTCTCCTGTATTCTTAATTTTTACAGTAAGATCAATACTGCCATCAGCATTCATTGTTTTAGCCGATACTGCAGGCTTACTATATTCGAAAGCGGTATAACTCATACCATAGCCAAAAGGAAAGAGCGGTCGAATCTTCTTCGTATCATACCAGCGATAACCAACCAAAATATCTTCTTTATATTCCTGGCGGATGCTATCGCCCGGATAACTGATTTCTCCAAAGAAATGTGCCGGACAATCCTTCAATTTCACCGGATAAGAAAAAGGTAGTTTACCACTGGGAGTCACCTCTCCACTCAACACATCAGCCAGCGCCTCTCCACCAACAGAACCTAAATACCATGATTGGACAATAGAAGGAATCTCCTTCACCCAAGGCATTTCCACTGCATTTCCACTAACAATCACTGCTACCAGATTTTTATTTACTTTCAACAGAGCTTCTATCAATTCATTCTGTCCAAAAGGAAGTCCATACGACAGACGGTCACCCCCCTCACAATCCTGAAAATGATTCTTATTCAGTCCTCCGACAAAGATCACCAAGTCCGCATTCATTGCTTTTTTCACCGCGTCATTACGTAAAGAATCTACAGTTGTCTGTGGAATAACATCCGCCCGGCCATACATCGGGCGACCGCTTGTATAGCCTTGTGCATAAACCACATTCTCACCAAACTTCGCTTTTATACCATCCAATGGTGAAACTACCCTCTGAACTTTCAACTCCGAAGAGCCGCCGCCTAACATCAAATTACGGGTAGCATTATCTCCCACAACCAAAATACGTTTATATTTTCCTTGGGGAATAGGTAATAATGCAGGCTGTTTCTTACCTGTCCCATTTTTCAACAAGACAATGCCCTCTGTTGCAACCTCATAAGCTGTACGATAGTGCTCTTCGCTGGTCAGTGCACCGAACGGTTTCCGGCGATTCATCGCTGTACGGAAAATCAGACGTAACACACGTGCGGCCTTATCATTCACTACCTCCATCGGAATCTTACCTTCGCGAACCATTTTCAAATAAGACTTACCCAAATAATAATCATCAAAACCAAATTCCGATTCCGAAGTCAAACCATTCGTATAAGATCCCATTTCAATATCCAAGCCATACATGGCAGCTTCATAGGTATCATGCGCAGCTCCCCAATCTGTTATGACACAACCGTCGAAATTCCATTCTCCCTTCAATATATCATTATTCAGCAGTTTATGATGAGTAGCATGGGTTCCGCGCACCTTATTGTACGCTCCCATAATAGACCAAGCCTTCCCTCTTTCCACAGCAGCCTTAAAGGCAGGCAGATATATCTCATACAATGCACGGTCACTTAGCTGCACATCGATATGTCCCCGCCATAATTCCTGATTGTTCAGTGCGTAATGTTTTACGCAGGCGGCTACTCCATTCTTCTGCACTCCCTGAATATAAGGTACACAAAGCTCCGAGGCTAAATAAGGGTCTTCCCCCATATATTCAAAGTTACGCCCGTTGAGCGGAGTACGATAGATATTCACACCCGGTCCCAGCAAAACATCCTTTTCACGATAACGGGCTTCTTCACCGATAGCATATCCATATTTCGCTGCTAATAGCGGATTCCAGCTAGCTGCCAGACAGGTCAGTGCAGGAAAGGCTGTGCAACTATCGTTCGTCCATCCGGCATATCCCCAATCATTCCAGTTAATTTCGGCACGTACGCCGTGAGGTCCGTCACTCATCCAAAGTTCAGGAATACCCAAACGGGGACAGCCAGGGGAGCTAAACTTCCCTTGTGCATAACTAAGACGAGTTTTCTCCTCCACAGTCATACGGTTCAACGCATCCTGTACCCTAACCTCTATCGGTTGTGTATCATCCAGATACACCGGTGTTTGTTCTTTGTCTTGAGCAATCGCCACCATACCTGTCTGAACAGACAGGAAACATATAGTCAATAAAAATGTCTTCATTATTCCAATAATCATTTACAGTTTACAATTCCTCTGCCGAAATCTTTAGTACAGCTTGCCGAAGTCCCTCTGAAGTAGCCGTCAGCTTTGCTTTTCCCGGTTTTCCATCGTTCTGAATGACAACAAGGCATTTTCCATAAAATGCTTTCCTCTTTTCATCCTTAAAGCGTTCCATCGATACCGGGTTTCCGTTGTCTACCCCTGCGATAAAGCCATTACCTTGTACTGTGAAATTCACTAGATTGTCAGCATCAGGGCAAAGATTTCCTTTCTCATCCAACACCTCCACAGTGACAAAACACAAATCTTTTCCATCAGCAGTCAGAATAGAACGATCAGGAGTCAGACGAATCTCTGCGGGTTTTCCGGCTGTGCAGATTTCCTTTTCCGCCACTACCTTACCACTCTCTCGTGCAATGACCTTCACCGTTCCCGGTTCAAACTTCACACGCCAAGCTACATGCAGATTATCAAGGTCTTTACGCTTCACTCCTTGCGACTTTCCATTCACAAACAGTTCCACTTCATCAGCCTGATTATAGTAGCACCACATATCAATCTCCTGTCCCGGAGTCCAGTTCCAGTGCGGGAAAAGGTGCAACACCTGCTTATCCGTCCATTCCGACTGATACAAATAGTAGACATCTTTCGGGAAACCAGCCAGATCTACAATACCAAAGTACGAACTACGCGCAGGCCATCCATAAGGAGTCGGTTCCCCGATATAATCAAATCCCGTCCATACATATTGCCCGCTGATAAAGTCGTTGTCCCTGACTAATTTCAAGCTTTCCTCATGAGTGTTTCCCCAAGGCACATGACAGTTTTCATAAGATGAACAGGCAAATGTGGAATCGGCAAAGGATTTGTCCCAACGCTCGGGCCAGATAAACATCCGGTCGCTGGGCATACGGTAATATCCGCGAGTCATCAACGCTGAATTGCTTTCAGTAATGATAAACGGCTTGTCCGGGAAATTAGCCGGAACATTGGGAATATCCTTGTTATGATAATTATAGCCAATCACATCCAGTACGCCGGAACGGAATAAATGATTGCCGGAATTCGGTTCATTGCATCCGGCAGTGATAGGACGGGCAGGATCAAGCCCTTTTACAAAGCTTACCAGTTTTTTCGTCAGCAAAGAGTTGACACTCTCCTCTCCTTCTTTGGCTAACATTTCAGAAGAATGTCCGAAATTTAAGATCAGATTGGCCTCTTCCAGACTCAACGTATCCGCTTTGGCATCACTCCATTGTTCGAGGACTTCATTACCGATACTCCACATAAAGACAGAAGGATGATTACGGTCACGCAAAATAAAGTCATTCAAATCGCGCTCGTGCCATTCATTGAAGTAACGGGCATAATCATGTGCCGTTTTTTTCTTCCGCCACATATCAAAAGCCTCATCCATCACGATAAATCCCATACGGTCACAAAGATCAAGCAGTTCGGGTGCGGGAGGATTATGGGAACAACGTATGCCGTTACACCCCATTTCTTTCAGAATTTGCAATTGCCGTTCAATGGCACGTGTGTTGACTGCCGCTCCCAAACAGCCCAGGTCATGATGCATACACACACCATTAATTTTTGTCTGCCTGCCATTCAACGTGAATCCTTTCCGGGCATCAAAACTAAATGTGCGAATACCAACAGGAGTAGTATACCTATCCATACATTCTTCGTTTCGCATCACTTTGGTAACCAGTGTATACAGATAAGGAGTATCAATATCCCACAGTTGAGGTTGCTTTACAGTCAGTTGCTGGGTAAAAACAACTTCCTTACCGGCTTCCGCTTTCCCGCTCGACCGGGTTTCAGCAACTTCTCTGCCTTCAGCATCCTGCAAGGAAGAACAGACAGTAACATTTTCGTTCGTATCACTTTCATTCACAAGGGTAGTAGCGAGATTCAGTACAGCCTGTTTTTCGTCAACTGACGAGGTTGTGACATACGTTCCCCATCCACCCACATGTATTGGGCCGGTCTTGCTTAGCCACACATTCCGGTAAATGCCACAACCTGAATACCACCGTGAATTAGGTTGCTCCGCATTATCCACACGTACAGCCAGCACATTCGGTTCATCCCATTTCAGATAAGGAGTCAGGTCATAGCTGAAACTAATATATCCATAAGGACGTACTCCCAATGAAACACCATTGATAAATACCTCCGAGTTCATATATACTCCGTCAAACTCAATGCGAAATATCTTTCCTGCATCCGCTTTGTCTACACTAAAGGTTTTGCGATACCAACCGACTCCTCCCGGAAGTGCCCCTCCTCCTGTACCGGAAGGATTTTCCTGACTGAAGTCTCCTTCAATCGCCCAGTCGTGGGGCAAATCCAGTACACGCCAGTCATTGTCGGCAAAACCAGGTTGTGCCGCTTGCAGCCCGTCTCCCAAATGAAAACGCCAGTCTGCATTAAAGTCGGATCGCTCCCGCGGAGATACAAGGGGAGAACTGCTACATGCTCCTAATAACATCAGACAGCCTCCCAATGCCAAGCAGCTCCCCAGTATAAGGCAGCCCCCCAGCATCAAATATTTTAGTTTACCAATCATCATCAACGGATTATCATTCAGCTTACAGTTTCAATGTCTGCTCGCTGCCATTATACTTCACAGTCCCCCCTTTCGCGTTCAAATCAAACGGTTGGGCTTTCTCCTTATTCACCGTAACTACCGTGAAAGTACGCTCCTTCAGCATACCCGGGAACTCCCCCTGACGCTTACCAATCACTAAAGTCTTGGTAGCCTCATCATACTTCATCGGTATCATGGCATACATCCCTTGTTCATAGTTATAATTCACACCTTCATCTTCGTATAACGTAAACTCCCCATCCGCTCCCTGATAAATATACAAACGGATGTGCTCCGCCGGTTTTTCATCCGTATACTGAATATCATCTCCGAACGGAATGATAGCGCCTGCACGCACATACAACGGAATACGCTCATAAGGAGCTTCTATTACTTTTCTCTCTCCTCCAGCCTGGAATTTGCCGGAATAGAAATCATACCAGCCCTCTGCTTGAGGGAAATAAATTTCACGACTGCGGTCACCATAGCGATAAACCGGAGATACCATAAACGAAGGACCGAACATAAACTGGTCACCAATATCATTCACTTCAGCATCCGCTGTGAAATCCATTACCAAGGGACGCATGATTGTATAATCATCAAACCAAGTCATACCTGCCAGCGAATAAATATACGGCATCATATTATAACGTAACTTAGTATAATATACAACCGACTGATAAGCAGGATGCCCTTCCGGCGCAATCTCCCATATTTCACGGAAAGGGTATTGTCCGTGTGCACGATATAAAGGAACAAACGCACCGAATTGATACCAGCGGGTATTCAGCTCACGCCATTCTTTATAATCAGCATTTTCCGTCTTTGTCGCGTTCCATTGTTTCTGTCCGGCCACATAACGATTCTCTACACAAAAACCGCCAATATCCATTGTCCAGTAAGGTATTCCACTCATGGCAAAATTCAATCCGGCAGAAATCTGTGCCTTCATGTCCTCCCAACGTGTACCGATATCCCCACTCCATGTAGCCGTGGAATAACGCTGTAATCCGGCAAATCCCGAACGGGTTAATAAGAACACCCGTTTGTTATTATCTACTCCGCGCTGACCGTCATAAATGCCTTCTGCATTCATCAGTGCATACGCATTGAAAAATTCCGTAGAGGAACCCAACGCTGTAGGTCCGCACAAAGCTTTCCGATATTCCAAGTCAGTACAGTCACGTACATTCGGTTCGCTGGCATCCATCCACCAGGCATCGATACCCAACGGATAATAGTGCTCATACATCTGTTTCCAGAACAGTTTCCGTGCATCGGGATCATACGCATCATAAAAACCATAATGGTAACCGGGACCTACCCAATCTTTCAAACTATCTTTAACAGACTGCTGATACATCCACCCATTCTCGTCGAACTCCTTGAAATGTTCGGTAGTAACATAAAACTTAGGCCATACCGAGATCATCATACGGGCATGCATAGCATGGATGGAATCAACCATTGCTTTCGGGTCCGGAAAACGAGCTTTATCAAACTCATGACTTCCCCAGGCATTCTCCGGCCAATGATTCCAATCCAGTACGATATTATCCACCGGAATTTTACGATCACGGAAACCTTTCAGTGCTCCCAACATTTCCTCCTGTGTATTATACTTCTCACGACTTTGCCAGAAACCCATTGCCCATTTCGGCATAACGGGAGACTTTCCGGTCAGCGAACGATAACCGCTAATCACGTCGTCCATATCCTCACCAGCCATAAAATAATAATCGAGCTGCTTGGTCATTTCACTCCACCACGACTGTTTCCCCTGTTCTTCCGGATTAACAGGTGTCAATGCACGCAGTCCGCAATAAGACTGCCCGCCATCAGGCTGCCACTCGATTTTCAACGGCACACGCTTTCCTGCTTCCAAATGAGCAGCAAACTTATAACTATTAGGATTCCATGCAGTCCGCCAACGTTCCGGCACTACCGGCTCATTGTTCAAATAGACCTTAACATATCCCGCATAATAAAGAATAAACTTGAACTCTCCCGTTTGAGCAGGTTCTATCTCTCCTTCATAAGTGACTTTAGCCCCCATTAACGGCAGTTTCTTCGGAAGATTCTCAATCGTTTTCAGATTCTCGAAATAGATGGAGTCTTCCCGGCGGACCAGAGTTTCTCCTTTTTTCGGCACATAAGTACCGGTTAGCGCCCCTTCCTGGCCTGTCTTATCATAAAGTTTAAAGATACGATTCAACTGGGAGTAATCATTCGGATTACCGAAACGACAGAAGGAATAACTATCCAGCAGTATACCATAGTTTTTATTCGAAACAACAAATGGAACAGAAACTTTCGTATTGTACTGGAACAGTTCCTCGTTCTTACCCTTATAATTAAATTCATCCGCCTGATGCTGACCTAATCCGTAAAACGCTTCATCTTCGGGAGATTCAAAAACCTGACAGACCGTATATCCTTTCGTTCCTTCCACTTCTATCGGAGTAAACGTCTTTCCTCCTCCCTTATTTTCCTGCAGGATTAACTCTCCGTTTTTATCCGTAAACCACACCTCTCCGGTACTAGCCAGTACGGATGCTTTCACTTCTTCAGTAGACACTGTAATCGTATCGCCATTCTGCACGACGGCAAAAGATGTTTGTTTTTTCTGCGGGACAACAATCAGACTTTGCGGATCGGCAAACTTGCTGTCGGCAGTGGCAGAAACGTGAATTAACTTATCTCCCATCACCTGAAGGCGAACCAAACGGGGACCTCCTGTTTCTTTGTGTTGTACTTTGACTATCACACTATCACCTGTCTTCTCGTAGACCTTATTGGAACATGCTCCAAAAAGAAGTCCCGGCAACAGGCAATAGAAAATGTTTTTCATATTCATAATCATACCTACCTTTAGGGTTCAACAATATATTTTCTCATATCGCAAAAGTAAGTACTATAAATGAAAAGTTCCCCTTCTAATGTTTTATAGAAGGGGAACTTTTAAACAGTGACCGGACGATATGTTTTTTTCAGAGGTATCATTTGTTATTTCCCTTCTTTTTCCTGGTAAACGGAGGGTAAAACACCAAATTCATCCTTGAAATAACGGCTGAAATATTTAGGATTATTGAAGCCACACTGATAGGCTATCTCCGACACATTCCGCTGGCTTTCACGCAATAATTGCGCCGCCCGCTTCAGGCGGATAACACGAATAAATTCGATAGGAGTCTTACCCGTTATCTGTAATAGTTTTTTATAAAGATGTACCCTACTCATACCCAGTTCATTACTCAACTCCTTCACCGACAAATCACACCGGGCGATGTTTTCCTCCACATACTTGATGGCGTTCTCCACCAATTTCTCGTCCATGGAAGTAATGGCAATCTCGCTCGGCTCGGGGTCAATACGCGTCTTTATCTTGTCAGTCCGGTTTCTACCACTCAGTTCTATCAGTTTTCGCATACGCAGTATCAATATCTCCACCATGAAAGGTTTCGTCATGTAGTCGTCCGCACCGATGGTCAGTCCCTCCACTTTGTCTTCCACAGCCTGCTTGGCTGTAAGCAATATCACCGGGATGACACTGGTACGATTATCCGTCTTCACCAAGTGACACAACTCGTTACCATCCATTTCGGGCATCATCACGTCACTGACGATGATATCCGGCATCAGGTCTGGTATCATCGACCAAGCCTCCCGGCCGTTGGAAGCCGACTGCACCCGGAAATACAAGCTCAGACTTTCTTTCATGAACTCAATTAAGTCCCCGTTGTCATCCACAATCAGCGCCACTGGCTTTTCCCTTTTGTTTCCGTCTTCTTCCTCGTCCGGAAGTTCATCCAAAGAGATTTCTTCCTCCTCCATGCTAGACAACAGTTCTTCACGTTTGCAGTGCTTGACAGGCAGTTCGACCAAAAATACGCTGCCCGAACCGACATTATCCACCACCCGTACCGATCCTCCATGCAACATTACAAAATCACGCACCAAACTCAAGCCAATACCGCTTCCCGTAGACTGATGATGATCCGATCCCTCCTGTTCCACCTGATAAAACCGTTCAAAAATCCGTTCCTTGTCTTCATTCTTGATGCCGATGCCCGTATCTGAAACCTTTATCAACAACCTGTCCGGTTTTTCCTGCTGCATCTCCAAAGCCACATCCACCCGTCCTCCTTCCGGAGTAAACTTGAAAGCATTGGACAAAAGGTTCATCACAGTCTTACCTATCTTATCTTCATCAAACAACATATTCAGGGACTTCATGCCAGCATAGAATGTCAGATTCACATGCTTCTTCTCGGAAAGCATCAGGAAAGAAGCACAAATATTGCGTACAAACGCCACGATGTCCCCTTCGGATAAAGACAGGTGCATACCCGACATCTCGTTCTTGCGGAAATCGAGTAGCTGATTGACCAGGTTCAACAATCGCACGGCATTACGGTGCATCAACTGTAACTTATTCTGCAGTTTCTCATCTGTCATTTCCTTCATCATACCCTCCAAAGGGGATATAATCAGCGTGAGCGGTGTGCGCAGCTCATGACTGACATTCGTAAAGAAGCGGAATTTCATCTGGTTCAATTCATCTTTCTTCTTTGCATCCTCTTCGATCTGGCGTATCTTGAACTTATTCCGCTCTCTACGCCGCACGGAATAGAATACAAACAAGATAATTCCGGCAAGCAAAAGCACGTAAAGAACGTAAGCCCACGGAGTCATCCAGAAAGGAGGAAGAATCACTATCTTCAAGCAGGCTTCATCAATCCCTTTATAGCCATCGCTATTGACAGCCCTCACCCTGAGCGTATACGTGCCGGGAGCCAGATTGGTATACGTCACACGGTGCATATCAGCCGTACTCGCCAGCCAGTCGTCATTAAACCCTTCCAGTTTATAGAAGTAACCGGTCTTTTCGGGTAACACATAATTGTCCGAAGCGAAGAATACCGTAAATACATTCTGCTTATAATCCAAAACGATTTCTTCCACCTCATTCAGGGCTTTCTTCAATATCACGCGGCCCGCATATTCTCCGCCCACCCTTACATCCTCATTGAAGAGCTGGAATCCGGTAAACATTACTTTGGGAAAAGTGCGGTTGTACTTTATATTGTCGGGATAGAAACGGTTTAATCCATACAGCCCGCCTACCACGATTTCTCCTGTATGCAAACGCTTGAGCGAACGCTGGTTGAAATCACAGCTCTGCAACCCATCCTTGTCGTTATAGGCATAGCAGTGAAAAACAGGTTGCTCCGTCTTGCTGTCCACCTGCAAGACCACATTTATCAGTTCGCCTCCTGTACTTACCCACATGTCTTTATTGTCACCTTCCGTAATACCCAATATCGGCAACTTTGAAAAATCTGTCTTGATGGGAACCTCGTACAGTTCGTCCCGCTTCAGATCGTAAACATTGAGCCCCTCACGCGTGGCCAGCCAAAGCAGCCCGCGACTGTCTTCATAAACCTGGTTGATAATCAAATGGGAAAAAAGCGCCTTACCGGACTTGGTGCCGGTGACGTTTGTAATCGTCCGCATGTTCAGATCCATGACAGCCAGGCCCGCTGTCGTACCCACATACAGCATATGATCGCGCCCAATACAAAGAGAGAATATATAATCGGATACCAGATCAGAATTTCCGGTGGTATAGGTCGTAAAAGTTCCCGTTTCAGGATTCAGACACTGCAGCCCCTTGCCTAAGGTACCGATCCAGATATTGCCTTCAGCATCTTCGGCCAATGCCCACACATTGTCATATATCAACGAATTGCCACCTCTCTCGTCGGCACGGTAATGCACAAAACGGTTTCCGTCGTAGCAGTTCAGACCTCCCCAGAAAGTACCTGCCCACAAACGCTCCTTGCTGTCGCGCAAAAGACATACAATCACATTACTCGAAATGGAACGGGAATCTGCCGTATGCAAAAATACTTTCCGCTCATCCGTCAGCATATTCCAACGAATCAATCCGCAGTCGTTTGTCCCCAACCAGACAATGTTTCCCGGCCCGTCTTCCACGCAATTGATATCGCCTACATCGGCAAAACCAAACTTGAAACTGCTTTCATTATAATACGATACACCTTTCTTGTATGTTCCCGCCCATAGCGTACCGGCCGCATCGGTATAGAGCGCAGTCACCGTATTGTTCGAGAGCGTGCGGTCATCATTGGGATCGTTCATCAGCCGAAGAACCTTCCCGTCCTTTCCCAGCACCTCAATGCCATCCTGATCCCGCCCTATCCAGATATTGCCATAGTTATCTTGCGAGACGGCACGCACGATACTGCTATAATTTCCGTTTCCGCCGGAACAGGTCTCCCACGTTTTGCGAGAAAGATGGTAGATCCACATGCCTTCAACACCATACATCCATATACGTTCATCATGGTCTACAAATAAAGTAAACACTTCCTCCTTTTCCTTTTCCCAATGGCGGGCAATATCTTCAGTAACCCATTTCACTTCCAGCTTCTCCTTATCCAGGCAAGCCAAAGTTCCGTTATAGAGAGCCAACAAGATGCCTTCGCTGCATTCCGCTATATCGGAGACATCCGCATTTGACAGTAAGGTATCACTTCCCCTAACCATTGCGGCACTTCTCTTTCCTTCCTCAAAACAATAGATTCCTTTTCCCGGGACTTTAATCCAAAAAGACATTTCCCGATCAATATAGATAGCCGAAAGCTCCCCGTCTATGCCGATATTCTCCATCCAATTTTCCATATTGCGGTCGAAAGTGTCGGAATCTGAACGATAAATGGTATAGCCCGCTCCCGTACGCAGCCACAGATTTCCGGCCGCATCTTCCTGAATGTCTTCAATGTAATTGTCCAGCAAAGATGTTTCGTCATCCTTCTGGCTACGGTATACACGGATGTCGTAACCGTCATAACGATTCAGTCCGGACGCCGTTCCAAACCACATGAATCCGCGTGAATCCTTATAGATAGCATTAACCTGATTATTGGAAAGGCCGTCCTTTACTTCCAGATGCTTGAACATATAATCGTGTGGAAAAACCCTAAAGCATATCGGCCAGACACACAAAATAAACAGTAGTATTTCTTTCATATTATTAGAGATAAAAGTCTCATTTTATTGCAAAAAAACCAAAAAGCTCACAGAAAAACAAGAAAAGCCGAAGCTTTTATCGTGTGCTCCTTGATTTATTCCATAAACACAAAGGAACAAGGAGAAGCATATCCCTTGCAGAAAGCTTCTCCGAAACCAATCAAAAATATTCAATAAGCTTATATCTCTAAAGCCTCACATTCAAAAACTTATTAAAATACCTTATGCTGTTGCTTATTTCACCATCAGAAAGGATAATTACTGGCTGCGGCTCCCTTCATGATACCCTCAATGGCATAATCTTCTTTCGCTGTCCCTGTAGTACGGTCGATGTCACCGCCCGTCTCCCAGTAGAAGGGCAGACAACCGTGGGCTTTCGCTTCCCGGGTGACCACCTCATTCCAGTAGGCACGGCTCTTGTCGTGCATCTCCTGATTCTCGCTTACGGTGCGCTTCATGGCACTGTACTCGCCCAACACAGCAGGATAGCCCTTGTCCACAAAATACGTCTTTATCTTAGCAAACTGTTCTTTCACATACTCCTCTTCGCCCCACGTGGCGTTGTGTTCCGATCCGGCCACGATATTGTCCTTGCCCCAGTACCAGAATATCTTGCCCCAGTCGGCGTCATTCTCCATCAGGCAGAAGTTATACGGGTCGTAGAAGTGAAATTCCACCATCAAACGACTCTCCACCACATCCGTCGGCATGGCATAGACTCCTGCCACGGCATCGCTTATTCTAGTGGCCGGAGCCTGTACTATCAGGCAGCGGGTGGCGTTGTTCCCACCGGTGGCACGGACGGCGTCCACAAATGCCTGTTCGTATTTCATGATGGTGCGAATGTCTTCGGCATTCTTAAATTCGTTATTCGTACTGCTGGTTTCGTTCATGCCCAACTCGTTGCTTCCGGCAAAGAGCAGGTGTTCATCGTAGTCATTCAACTTGGTAGCAATCTGCGTCCATAGGGTTTTCTGTTTGGTATTCAGCGCCTCGCTGTAACCGCCCAAGATATGATCTTCCAACCAACCACCGTCCCAGTGGATATTAAGAATAGCATACATATTGTTTGCCACGCAATAACCTACCACTTCACTGACACGGTTCAGCCATGCGGCATCTATCTGATTCGTCGTTTCATTGGAGAGATGAGAATTCCAAGCACAAGGAATGCGCACGGCGTTGAAGCCCAAAGCTTTCAATCCTAGGCCTCACTTATCCGCGGATTTCCCCAGGCAGTCTCACCTCCGGTAGCCTCCAACGTATTACCGATATTGACACCGGCATAAATCTTTGCCGCCAAGGTTTTGGCATCGCTTTCCATGGAACCCGACGGAATCTCCGGTTCTCCGGCAGTTTTGGGTTTCTGTTTAACCAATACCCGTCCCAACGCAATGTTGTCGCTCTTGATAGTGACTTTCGCTTCGCGCGGTGTGGTTTCGACATTGGCAGCCATCGTAGCATAATAGCTTATACCTTTTTCCGCCTTTTCCGAGATTACACACCAAGAAGCGTCACTACTAACGGTAACGGCTGCATCGGCAGTAAGCAACAAGATTTCCCCCTGACCTTCCACGGGAACATCGACCGTACCGGCGACAATATGTACAGCAGGAGTGATCGGATTTCTTTCATCATCGGAACATGCGATAATCATACAAAAGAAAAAGAATGCTGGAAATACAGCAACAAAATTGAAACGTTTAATGGTATTCATCATCTTACTTAAACTTATGGTTAATCTTTGATGCCAAAAGTAATGAAAAGCAACGAGAATCAGGTTATCAGATGTTGCTCGAAAGGGTATCATTTGTTTTCTATCGGGATCAAAAAGTAATCTATGGCAGACATCCGCACATTCCGGAGTCATTTCAGCTTGCAAGAAAGGGAAATATGTATTATTTTTGTGTAGATGCCTGTGGGCACAAAACCGCTAATAACCATTTAAAACATTTATGTACCGATGAAAAAAAGTATACTACTCTTCGGACTGGCTTTCAATCTCTCTTGTTTCGCCCAAAACGGACAAGGCTATCAAAACCCCATTATCCCCGGCTTCCATCCCGATCCCAGCATTTGCCGGGTGGCGGACGATTATTATTTGGTAAACAGTAGCTTCCAGTACTTCCCCGGCGTACCGTTGTTCCACAGCCGCGACCTTGTGAACTGGGAGCAGATAGGCCACTGCCTGACACGCCCCTCACAACTGCCGCTTCATTCCTCCAGTGCCTGGGGTGGCATCTATGCGCCTACCATTCGCTACAACGACGGCACGTTCTACATGATTACCACTAATGTGTCCGACAAAGGAAACTTCATTGTCCACACCACCGACCCGCACGGCGAGTGGTCCGAACCTGTCTGGCTAAAGCAAGGCGGCATCGATCCCTCCCTCTACTTCGAGGACGGCAAATGCTACTTGGTGAGCAATCCCGATGCCGGCATCTGGCTTTGCGAGATAAATCCCCGGACCGGAGAGCAACTGACAGAATCCAAACGCATCTGGAACGGTACGGGCGGACGACATCCCGAAGGACCGCACATCTACAAGAAAGACGGCTGGTACTACCTGCTGATTTCGGAAGGTGGCACGGAATACGGGCACAAAGTGACAATCGCCCGCAGCCAAAGCATTGACGGGCCGTATGAAGGCAACCCTGCCAATCCTATCCTAACCCATATTAACAAGAATGCCCAGAACAGTCCGATTCAAGGTACCGGACACGCTGACTTCGTGCAGGCCTCCGACGGAAACTGGTGGATGGTCTGTCTCGCTTTCCGCCCGCAAACCGGCTCTCATCATCTGTTGGGACGGGAAACTTTCCTCGCTCCTGTCCGCTGGGATCCAAATGCCTGGCCGGTGGTGAACGGAGACGGCACCATAGCCCTGCAAATGAACGTGCCCACCCTGCCCCTGCAACCTTTTGCCGAAAAGCCCGTCCGCACGAAGTTTAAAAGCGGAAAGCTGGGAAATGAATGGGTACACATCCGTAATCACCATCCGGAGAACTATACTTTCGTTTCCGGAAAACTACGTCTAAAAGCCACTTCCGTCAATTTGGACAATAGCACAGAAAGCCCCACCTTCATAGGTCGCCGACAAGAGCATATCGACTTCTGCGCCACCACTTCCATGCAGTTGCAGAAAGCTACGGCGGGCGATGAGGCCGGACTGACGGTCTATATGTTCGAACCTGCCCACTACGACCTCTTCGTGAAGCAACTTGCCGACGGGAAGCAGGCCGTGACGCTCCGCTATCGCTTGGGAGCGTTGTCCCACACGGAGAAGGAAGTCATTCTGCCACAGAACAGGAAAGTACAGCTTCGAGTGAAAGGTGGCAGCGAGTTATACACCTTTGAATATGCCACTGACGGAAAGCATTTCCAAGAATTGGGCAAGATGAACACCTGTTACATCAGCACAGAGACAGCAGGCGGATTCACCGGAATCATGTTAGGCCTGTATGCCGCAGCCAATGACGATGCCTCTGAAGCATCTGCAGATTTTGAATACTTCGACTATCTGAAGTAGAGTATCAAAAGCCACGACTTGAAACAATTATAAAAAAGAAAATCCGGGATGTTTAGAAGCACCCCGGATTTTTTCTATTGTTCATAGGATCCGTCAACCGGTATCTACAGTTACCATTGCGGAACGGCAAACAGGCTGTGAATGGTGAACTCCACTTCCATAATGTTTCTGAAACCAAGTTCCTTGATGACATCACCTTCCGGCGTACCGAAGGCACAACCGGTATCCTTCGTCTTGCCATAACAGTTCCAAAGTTCCAGACGATAGCTATTGCCGTCATTAGTATCGATCACTTTCGTTGCGTCATAGCCCGTCACTTTAGTACCATCCAAATAGAGATTATCCAACTCGGCGTGCATCTTCGGAAAATATTGAAAGATGTCGTCCACCTGCACAAACGTCATGATAGCACCTGCGGCATGGTCGGTCGACTCATACTTGATGTCGAAAATAGGATTTTCAACGGAATATTGGAAGTTCTCGTACTTCACGTTGAACATAGCACCTTGGTTATTATTCCAATCACCGCCCCAAGTCGGATTAATAGAGACGAGTTTCGGGGTATAAGCCTTTGCCACATCGGCATCGGTAATGATTGTACAGGTAATCTCCAGACTGCCTCCGAAGCTGAAAGTCGGTTCGGAACTAACATTCTGCGAATCACTGAAAGCGCTGTTCAGCACCTTGCCTTCAGCAGCGCCCTTCCCCCAAACATTGAACAATTCAATGCGGTAATTACCATTATTCTCGATATCTCCATAGAAAAAGTTGTTAGCATTGAACTTAATGGCATTGCCATCGCATTTCATTTCGTCGATACGGACAAACACGTTAGGGTATCTTGAAACCAATCCTTGAAAATCGAGCGTAAATACCATAGCGTCACTGCAAGCCCCTTCATATGTAAAAGTATGCTGTCCGTCCAACTTAGCAGGATCGATCTGTCCGACAACGGTTCCCCACGTTCCGGGCTCACCGTTTCCCGCACAGAGGAGCGTTACAGGAATCATCGCATCCGCCTCAGCCTTGCGCTGGCTGTAATAGTTTACAGAGTATGCATAACCGTCACCGTTGGGCAGGGCTATCTGCAAGCCGTCACTTGTCAAAGTCAATATATTCAACTTACCGCTCTTTCCGGCTACCCACGTATCGGCACAAAGCACATTGATGTCAATGTCAATCACCTTATCGGCCTCATTAATGGTATATCTGCCGGTTTCGTCAGTGGAAACACCCTCTCCGGTCAGACGGTGAATGTTCACTGTTCCGTCTTCAAGGAACTCCATGTAACCATAATCCTGACCGTAAGTATAACCTATCCATCCGTTGTCCGTACCCATTTCCCAATGAATCTGCTGCTCAATATTAGGTTGTCCGTTGGAAACGGTAGCCCAGCTATCCGTATCGCCCCATTGAGTGAACGGACCCTCAAACACATGCTGCTTGCCGTCCTGCCCGTTATCAATGTACCATTTACCATAAAGCAACGTTTTGTCAAATCTCACATTCTTAGCCGTAGATACCGGACGGACAGCAAGCGCCTGATAAACCGGAGTCGTCGTACGTCTATCGGCTCCCGCATTGAAGTGGTAGCTCATGGCAAACCGGGAATCGGAACTGTTGATAGAACCGGACAGATAATAGCCTTCCATACCTGCTCCCTCCGTAACCGCCTGACTGCGCGAACCTGCCGCCGGCAAGAAGATGGAGTTTCCGTTGGGACCAGTAAGTTTATAGCCGGACACACCGTCTACTTCCGTCCATTCTTTGGAGCAAAGGGTGAAAAGTTCTTCAAATTCCGCAATGGTAGGCATCGTTACTTTTCCTTCAAACGCCTTGTTTGCAACGTCACGAGCAGTCCTGTAAACATCAGCGGAAGCATATTGTGCCGGATCAAGACTGGTATTGAATCCGGTCATATCACCGAATCCGAACAAACCTCCGATTTCCGATTCAGTAGAAGCACCCACATTATATTTTGCCCATTTGGTGGAAAGGCCGAGATCGACCAAGTCGTCATCGAGGCTGAAAGTCTGGGAAGCAGTCGTGAAGGACTTCACATCGCCATAGACTAATCCGGCACCGAGATCCAGATAAGCCACATAATAATAGGTAGTGCCGGGCATCAAGCCTTCCACATCTACCGTATAGCTGTCCTTGGGAACAGTGGCGACACGCACGCCTGCACGAACGTTTTCCGTGCCTGCCACACCCGACACCATAATGCCGCTTTCCGCATTTGCAGGGAAGTCGGCAAGCGATCCGGCAAGCGTAATCCTGTTGGCCTCCACATGGGTGGCGTCACCAGTAGTGGCTCTAGCATTGGTCAGCACCAAGCTTTTGACCTCGCCAATGTAGGTAACCTTACCTTGCAGGGTGACGTATGCCTGGTAATAGATGGTCTGATTGACACTGCCCGCTACGGTAGCGGAGAAATCCTCCCCGCCCGTAGCCACCACCTTCTCCGTCAACGCATCGGCACCCTCACCATAGTTAAAACCGGTGGTGTATGCGCTCGAAGCCTGTCCTCCGAGCCCTGACACCGTCCCATGCAGAATGGCCGAAGTAGCTGTCACATCCGCCGATCCCGTCACTACCGAATTGTCGGCAAGCAACGGCTGTGTACTTATGGCATAATCGTCATCGCTGCATCCCGCCATGAAAACGCCCACGACGAGAACCATTATTCCGAATAATATCTTGTTTTTCATTCTACTAATTCATTTATGTGATTACTCAATAGTCATTGAAACAATTTCTACCTGAACATTGGGGCTTCCGTCTTCCAATGTTTCCACGGTGGCGTTGCCCTTGTTCTGTATACCTATGATGAGACAGCTTGTCCCGTCATAAGTCACCGTCGCACCGGTAGTATTGGTCACAGTCACCGTCTGGGTCGCACCCGAAACCATGTCAAAGTTTACGGCATGTTCCAGACTGTAGCAACCGTCTTCCCACGCGTTTCCGATGTTGTTGTCCAAAATGACCGTCTTGGGAGCCGCTCCTTCATTCCAGGTGATGCCGCCAAGCACCTTATATTGGATGGTGAGTTTCTGATTCTTTTTCAATTTCACCTTTGTGACATCGATAGGCCATTCCACATCTGAAACCCACGGGTTATAGAACTGGATGCGCAGGCGTTCGGGATTGCCGTCACCGAAGATGACCTGTACCTTACTGTTGTCCACCTTCACCTCAGTTGGTCCGGTTGTCCCCGAAGAGACTTTCTTGTAAAGCAGGTTGGCTACGAGGTAAGTGTTCACCACTCCGTTCTCGTCCACCGATTCGGGAATGCCGAGAGTCAGTGCTTCACCTGCCTCTACGCTCAATACATTGAAAGAGGTGCCCTTCACAATGACAGTACGCTGATCGTGCGAAGCGGTAAGGAAGGTGATTTCCTTATCAAAGGTTATCACGTTGCCGGCTATGGTCATATTGCCGCTCAAGTCTCCGCATTCGTACTTATACGTACCGTCAGAAGCTTTGCTCAGAATCAGTTCAAAGTCTTCCGTCTCCTCGCCCGGAGCAGGGGCCCAAGTGGTGTTGTAAGATCCGCCTGTCACGCTTTCCCATTCGGCAACATCAGGCGAACCGTTCCACCACAACCAGTCGTAAGGGATTTCAGTATTGAGGTTGAAGGTCATCTGTTGACCCACGTAAGATACACCTTCGATTTCGGTCGTGAAGAGGTCTGTCTGCAAATTGTCGAATGACGGCAATACGGGTTCTACCTTATTTATCAGTCCGCTTTCTTCCTTGGGAATGCACTCGCCTGCGGTTTCAATCACTTCTTCGGAAACGAAGTTCCATACGATGTACCAGTTGCCTTCGTCATTGGTACGCTTGGTCACTAATTGCAGGATGTAAGGAGTTAGTTCTATAATCTGGATATCCTGCGTATAGTTGGAGCAAACGGCATCAAAGCCTGCGTTGTGCATAGAATAGCAGTCGGTGAACGAGATGAGGGGTTTAGTCTTGTCCGCTAGATTCATATTGAATTTCCCCGTCATGTTCGAACCCGTGCTGGCCCCTTTCGTACCGTTCTCCCCCCGATACATGGTAGCCACGCAACCACCGGAAGCATCCATGCTAAAGAGCATATACGAATCCATGTAAGGGTCGGTAGCTGAAATCAGCCAGTCCTGAAAGCCGGGATCCCAATTGGGTTTCCAGTTGCCCGTACCGAAGACGATATCCTTATAAACAGCATCGGCCTCTTCCTGTTCAGTATAACCGGCGCCATCGCCGTCCGGGTCGAAAGGTGACAGGTACATTACCGGACCGGAGCACTGCCCGATACCGTAGTTGGCGTCACAAGGATACCACTTCTTGCTGACACCGGCAGCCAATGTCTCGGCATCGGGAAGGGCATCGCCCGTCTTGAAATTCTCGTCCGCCAGAAGGAACCACTTCTCATCTCCCAACAGCGAGAAGTCGTTCTGCCCCAACGTGAAAGAATAAGGCTCGCCATAAACAATGCCACCGGGAGTTTCAGCTCCAAAAGTCACCTCATAAGTACCCGAGAAAGGCAATTCGATAGTGAGGTCGCTCTCCTGCGAGCGTCCTTGAGGAGTAACCCACAACGGAGTGCAGCCGGAGATGTTCGATTTGAGATGTACCTGATTTCCCGAAATGGTGACCGTATAGGCCGTACCTTGCACCAAATCACCGGATACGTAGGTCTTTCCACCCATATCGTATTTATCAGGCGTACATGCCGACAGCATCAATATCAAGCCGGCAATGAGCGAATATATATAACGATTCAATTTCATATCTTACTAATTTTAATATTTTTCATCAATAGCCCGAACCTTCCGGAATTTACCAACCCGGATTCTGCACAAGCTTGTTGCCCGAAAGCGTGATTTGCGTACTCGGAATCTGCATCAGTCCTTTCTTTGCGGTGAAGTTGCTTTCGGAGAAAGAAGTAGTGGCCTCGTTGCCGCCAATCATTACCTTAGCGCCGTTCTGTGCGGCGGCAATGGCACGTGCGGCATAGGCGCCATCTTTCTCATAGCGCATCAGGTCCCAATAGTGCACGCCCTCAAAGGCCAACTCAATGGCACGTTCGTTGCGGATGTTCTCAATGCTGTAAGGCAAGGATTCACCGGGATATACGCGCTGATGAACCAGATTCAACCCCCGGTTGTTCCCGTTAAGTTCGGAATGCATCAGCAACACGTCGGCATAGCGCATGATGGTGTAGTCCTGATAGTAAGTGATGTTCATGTGTTTCTCGCCCAACTCAAATCCTACCTCTTGACGTGTTCCATCGGCAAAGCACATCGGTGCATACTTGCGGGTATAGTAGCCGGTGTATTCATAAGAATCGGCAATGTCGGCATCGAAACCGGCTTCACTGCAACTCCATACGCAGGCACTGAAACGCGGGTCTTTGGAATATTGCTCCACAAAGGCGGGCGTCACCGAGCAACCTCCCCAACCGCTGGCAATGCATACACCTGTTGCGCATCGGTTGCGCGGACCTAAATAGACCGAGAAGGTGTTGCCGTCTCCATTACCATTGTAGTCAGAAGTACTGTTCATCTTCAGGTTGAGCACAATTTCCTTGGAGAGATTGCCCTGACCAGCCTGCCAAGTAGAACCATCGTACCATTTGCCTGCATACGTGGTTTTCCAGGCATACGTGTCACCGCTTGAAGCATCGGTGGTGCAAGCCGGCATCCAAAAGTCGGCATAGCTGCTTTCCAGTTCATAACCGCCATAATCTACCACATCGTTGATGGCCGCCACCGCTTCCGCTTTCGTACAAGCGGGATGTTCTTCGCCATAGTAACCGGTATAATAAAGATAGGCGCGAGCCATCAGTGCTTCAGCAGCATACTTGGTGATGCGGCCGTCGTTGGTGTTACGGTTTAACAACGGATAGGCATCGGCAGGAATATGCTCGGCGCCATACTTGAAGTCGTCGAAAATAAGCTGATAGACATCTTTTGCCGGAGAACGGGGAATGTTCTCTTCGGACGGAGCGGTGAGCAAAGGCACGTCGCCGAACAAACGAACGAGATCGAAATAAAGGATACCACGAAGTGTGCGAGCCTCACCGATAACACGTCCTTGCGCACCGGTGTCTCCACCCCAGTCTATGTTGTCTTCCCGCGCGATGAGCTGGTTGCAGCGGAATATCGCCTTGTAATAGTTTATCCAGTCCGTATTGAAGAGGTCGTTGTAAGAAGGGGCGATTCCTAAGTCGAACTGGTCTATCACATTATTATTCTTGGCATCGGAAAGGCCGAGACCGGCAAAAGCCTGTTCGGAAGCGAATTCCGCCACCAAATACATGCCCACTCCCTCATCGGAGACAGTGCGTTGCCAGCCGTCGTAGCAACCCACTAATGCCATTTCGGCTGATTCGAGGTTGCTGTAAGCGGTTTCGGTATTCAAGGTTACCTTTGAGGAAGTCTCAAAGAAATCATCGCACGAGGTGAAGGCCGCAGCCGACAGTGCGAGTACCCCCATGGCTAATATATATTTGTTCATATTACTTTTCTTTTTCATGGTTTAAAACGCAAGATTAATACCTACAATAAAGGTGCGCGGATGCGGATAGTAACCCATATCTACGCCCGACACCCATGTTTGGTTGGTCGTACCGTCCGCATTCTGCCTATTGCCGTCCGTACCGTTGAACGATCCGATTTCAGGGTCCATACCGTCATACTTGGTCAGCGTGAAAAGGTTCTGCGCCTGTACATAGAGCCGCAATTTGGAGATACCTTTCCAAGAGATAAGACGTTTGAAGTCGTAGCCCAACGTAATGTTCTGCAGGCGGATGTAATCGCCGTCTTGCAGGTAGAGGTCAGAAAATTGCCAGTTGCCCACATCGTTGTAGGTCACGCGGGGAATATAGTTGCTGGTTCCTTCGCCCGTCCAGCGGTTGAGAATCCGGCGGCTGTAGTTGGCTTGCGAGGAATTCGGGTCGCGATAAGACTGGGCGATTTGGAAGCCTGCGGCACCGGTAGCATTCAAGCTGAAGTCGAAGCCTTTATAGCCTAGGTTGAGGTTAAAGCCGAATACATGTTTGGGAAGTCCGTTGCCCAAATCCACCTTGTCTTTGGCATCAATGGAGCCATCGTGGTTCACGTCCACATACTTCACGTCACCCGGCTGCACATTGCTCTGATAAATGCCGTTCCCGGCTGCAATCCAGTCATTGATTTCTTTCGTGTTCTGGAAAATGCCTGCTGTCTTGAATCCCCAGAAGTAGCCGATGGCATGACCATTCTCGGCACGATAAAACTCTTCAGCATTACTGTATATCTGATTGATGGCACCATGGATGATACCGTCTTCGGTAGGAATACTACCTACTTCATTATGATTGTATGCAAAGTTAGCGCCTACACTATAAGTGAAGTTCTTGCCTATTTGGTCATTCCAAGAGAGTCCTATTTCGATACCCTTGTTTTTCACGTCGCCGCCATTAACGATAGGACCGTCGGCACCTGCTGTAGCCAATACGGGAGCCTGTACCAGCCAGTCTTTGGTATTCTTGATGTAACCATCGGCCGTAAACGAGAGGCGACCGTTAAGGAAGCGGGCATCGATACCCACGTTATACTGTTCGGAAGTCTCCCACTTCACATTTTCATTGGCAAGACGGCTAGTATAGGAACCGGTAACCCAACCTTCCTGCCCTCCGGAAGAGCCGAAGTTATAATTGGTATTTGTCGTGGATACCGGAGCAAGATACTGATAACAGTTGATATTAGCGTTACCCACCTGCCCCCAACTGGCACGCAGCTTCAAGTATTCGAGCCAGGATTTCGTCGATTTCATGAAACGCTCCTCTGAAAGTGTCCATCCGGCAGATACGGAGGGGAAATACCCCCATCGGTTTCCTTTGGTAAACTTGGAAGAGCCGTCGGCACGCACGGTAGCGTTTACCATATAGCGGTCTTTCCATGTCCAGCCTGCACGAGCAAAGAAGGACAAGCCTCGGGTAGAATCGTAAGGCTTTCCTTCGACAGTCTTATTTTCCGTACCGTTGGTGTTGGCAAGATAGGCATGATCCCAGTCGTCGAAGCCGGGAATAAGGCCAGTATTGGAACCACCGGAACTGCTACCGTCATAAGAGGACAATTCACTGCCTATCAAAGCATTCAGATGATGCTCTTCGCCAATGTTGAAATCATAGGCCAGTGTATTGGTCCATACCATAGACAACCCGTTGCCATGACTCTGGCTCACTTTGCTTGTGGCGACTGCGCTCTGCGGGGTAAACTGGTATTCCGGCGTATAAGAACGATAGTCGGAAGCACCGTAGCTGATGCCGTAGACCGTACGGAACTTCAAGTTCTTGACAGGTTCTACCTGCACATAAACATTGGCATCCAACGAAGCGTTCTTGCTCTGGTTATAACGGTTCATCATCATCACTCCATACGGATTACCGTCATTCACGTTCCAGTCGGAACCTACCGTAGAGTTGTAATTGCCGTCGGCATCATAAACGGGGATAATAGGAGAAGCCGAGAATGCGCTGCGCAGGTTGTTATTCCAAATGTTTCCGGTATTCATGCCGCGCGTGTCTTTATAGACAAAGCCCACGTGCTCACCGATTGTCACCAGTCCGTTCCACATTTTGTGCTCAGAATTGGCACGGAAGTTATACCTCTTATAATAAGAAACATCAGAGCCGCCGATCAGACCGTCCTGACCGGTGTAACCTCCCGAAATGGCATAAGTGGATGTTTTGGAACCACCCGTAAAGGACAGGCTATGGCTGGTTGTCAAAGCACCATTATCAATGGCCTGGTCAATCCAATCAGTGTCATGTACATTGCCGTTGGCATCGTAAATAGAGTTGAGTGAAGCCCAATCTACCCGGGACATGCCCGAATTAAGGCGGGCCTCATCCATGATGTTCATATACTCGGCGGCATTCAGCACATGGAACTTACGCCCGATCGTCTGCCAGCCAGCAAAGCCGTCGTAAGAGATTTTGCAGGAACCTTCCTTACCGCTCTTGGTGGTGACCAACACGACACCATTGGCAGCCTGCGCTCCGTAGATAGCAGCCGAAGCTGCATCTTTCAGCACGTCGATACTTTCGATATCGGCAGGATTCAGTGTGGTAATGTCACCGCCTACACCATCTATAAGATAAAGAGGTTGCGAATTACCCACCGTACCCAAACCGCGGATAGTGACACTCATGCTGGCACCGGGCTGCCCGGAGGTAGAAACGATGTTCACACCCGGTGTCTGTCCTTGCAGGGCCGACAGCGGGTTGGTGGTATTCAGCTTGGCAATATCGTCGCCTTTCACCTGAACCGTGGCGCCGGTCACAAGTTTCTTTTTCTGCACACCGTAACCGATGACGACTACTTCGTCCAGAACCTCGCTGTCTTCTTTCAGTACCACATTGATGACGGAAGACGTACCGACCTTAACTTCTTGAGACTGATAGCCGACGTAAGAGAATACCAACGTTTGCCCCTGTCCGACATTTACCGAATAGTGACCGTTGATATCTGTGATGCTACCCGTTCCGATAACTTCTTTCACCCGCACGCTGACACCAATCAACGGCTCGTTATCCATACCCGCCGTCACCGTTCCCGTGACGGTCTTTTTTTGAGAAGGATTAGCCTGAAGGCTGCTGATTGCAGGCACGAGCAATAGCAGTACCAATGCAACATGGCATAACCATAAATACTGATTATGCACTTTTTCCAAGAATGTTTTTCTCATTGTACATTTTTAAGTGGTTAATATCAAAGATTTATTGCGTTCCTTAAATGATTGCAAAACACACCCGCAAATATAGAAACGAAACAAAAAAGTAGGCTCAGAAATTGTTACTAAAGACATATAAATTAGTTAATCCTCATCATAAAAATGTTATAAAAAAGGGTATAATTTGTTTTCAATTTCATTGAGATATCTTTCTAAAAGCCTATTCTATCTTTTTTCAGACACATCTGTTTCGTCACATTTCCCCGATTTCCGCAAGAAGTCGCTCCACTTTCCGGTCTGCGGGTCCGTCACTCCCCAATGCTTATAGAGAATAGAATGTATTTTATTGGGGCATGATTTGTATTCAATTGCATTTCGCCCTTTCGGGTGACTGCAATTCTTCCTACATTTGTAATAGAATTAAAGTCTCACTCTAAAAATATCAACTCATGAAAAACATTAAGAAAATGGTATTAGTATCAGCCTTTGCCGGTACTTGTCTTACGCCTCATGCACAGACTGCCTCTCCTGTCATCCCGACCGATCCGGCTATTGAAACTCATATCCGGGAATGGCTTCAGAAAATGACTCTCGAACAAAAGATCGGTCAGATGTGTGAAATCACGATTGATGTGGTATCTGATCTTGAAACCAGTCGTAAGAAAGGATTCTGCCTTAGCGAGGCAATGCTCGACACGGTTATCGGTAAATATAAAGTAGGTTCACTGTTGAATGTTCCTTTAGGGGTAGCACAGAAAAAGGAAAAGTGGGCGGAAGCCATCAAACAGATACAGGAGAAATCGATGAAGGAGATCGGTATTCCCTGCATCTATGGGGTAGATCAGATTCATGGAACGACCTACACACAGGACGGAACGATGTTTCCGCAAGGCATCAACATGGGAGCCACTTTCAACCGGGAACTGACCCGAAAAGGTGCTGAAATCTCTGCTTATGAAACCAAGGCTGGCTGCATCCCCTGGACGTTTGCTCCGGTAGTCGACTTAGGACGTGATCCGCGCTGGGCACGTATGTGGGAAAATTATGGTGAAGATTGTTATGTAAATGCAGAAATGGGCGTATCGGCCGTGAAGGGTTTTCAGGGAGAGAACCCGAACCGTATCGGAGAATACCATGTAGCCGCATGCATGAAGCACTACATGGGCTATGGTGTACCTGTCTCCGGTAAAGACCGTACTCCGTCTTCCATCTCACGCAGCGATATGCGTGAAAAACATTTCGCTCCTTTCCTTGCTGCCGTTCGTCAGGGTGCATTGAGCGTGATGGTGAATTCCGGCGTTGACAACGGACTACCTTTTCACGCTAACCGTGAATTACTGACCGAATGGCTGAAAGAAGACCTGAACTGGGACGGTCTGATTGTAACAGACTGGGCGGACATTAACAATCTCTGTACCCGGGATCACATTGCTGCCACCAAGAAAGAAGCTATCAAGATTGCCATCAATGCCGGAATCGACATGTCGATGGTTCCTTATGAAGTGAGTTTCTGCGATTATCTGAAAGAGTTGGTTGAAGAAGGAGAGGTATCTATGGAGCGTATCGACGATGCAGTAGCCCGTGTGTTGCGTCTGAAATATCGCCTGGGATTATTTGACAATCCGTATTGGGACATTAAGAAGTATGACAAGTTCGGTTCTAAGGAATTTGCAGCCGTTGCCCTCCAGGCTGCCGAGGAATCGGAAGTGTTATTGAAGAATGACGCCCATACCCTGCCGATAGCGAAAGGCAAAAAGATTCTGCTGACCGGTCCGAACGCAAACTCCATGCGTTGTCTGAACGGCGGATGGTCGTATAGCTGGCAGGGACACGTTGCCGATGAATATGCGCAGGCATATCATACCATCTACGAGGCTTTGTGTGAGAAATACGGAAAAGAGAATATTATCTACGAACCGGGAGTGACCTATGCTCCTTACAAGAACGATAATTGGTGGGAAGAAAACAAACCGGAAATTGAAAAACCGGTGGCAGCGGCAGCACAAGCGGATATTATCATCGCCTGCATCGGCGAAAACTCTTATTGCGAAACTCCGGGCAACCTGACGGATCTTACCTTATCGGAAAACCAGCGCAATCTGGTAAAAGCTCTGGCCGCTACGGGCAAACCTATCGTTTTGGTTCTGAATCAGGGACGCCCGCGTATTATCAACGATATAGAACCTTTGGCAAAAGCTGTTGTCAACATCATGCTGCCAAGCAACTATGGTGGAGACGCACTTGCAAACTTATTGGCAGGCGACGCCAACTTCAGTGGAAAGATGCCATTCACTTATCCACGACTTATCAACGCTTTGGCAACTTATGACTTCAAGCCTTGCGAAAACATAGGGCAAATGGGAGGCAACTACAACTATGACTCGGTGATGGATATTCAATGGCCGTTCGGTTTCGGATTAAGCTATACGAATTACGAATACAGCAACTTAAAAGTAAATAAACCGACTTTTAATGCTGACGACGAACTGATATTCACGGTTGACGTAACCAACACGGGCAAAGTTGCCGGAAAAGAGAGTGTGTTATTGTTCTCTAAGGACTTAGTGGCAAGCAGCACACCGGACAATATCCGTTTACGAAACTTCGAAAAGGTTTCTCTGAAACCGGGAGAAACAAAGACGGTTACGCTGAAACTGAAAGGAAGCGACTTGGCATTTGTGGGATATGACGGTAAGTGGAGACTGGAAAAAGGAGATTTCAAGATTAAATGTGGTGACCAATGGATGGATATTGTATGCGATCAGACAAAAGTATGGAATACTCCGAATAAGAATACGGCCCACAAATAAACCTCTTTTTAGATATTTCTATAAAAACATCTTCATATAGAATCTTCTTTTTATATAAAAATACACATTCCTCTATCACCTATCACCGCCAGTAATCAAAAGCCTTATTCATCGAGGTTTCCGACGGTGATAGGTTGTTTCTGAACCTATCACCACATCTGTCACCTATCACCGCAAAAAGCACTACTTTCATCACATTTTTGCAAAGGCAACCTGAACAGCTATGACTTAGAGAGCTATTCCTTTTTTTTCTTCACAGAAGTCATCACCAATTTAGTATGCAGTTCTTTAATCTCACATAAATCGAACCTTTCCTGTATATACACATACATGATGACCAAACGGATGAGTTCTTTATTCGGACATGAGAATTCATCTTTAGATAGTCCGTCTATCACTATATCCAATAAACAGAGAGAACACTGCAATTCAGCTTTTGGCAATCGGTCTACATTTTCAATCTGTGCAAAGCTAGGCCAGTTTTCTTTCATAAAACTAAGTTTGTCGACGGAACATTCTAAATCGCGCTTCATCAGGCAGGAACGGGAACAAGTAAGGTTACTCATAACTATCATTTTTTAATTATGTGTTTCCGTATGCCAATAAAAAAGGCGCGGAAACTATTACTGTACTATCCTCCGACGGCTCTGGTAAGCCTACACCTGAATAATAAGCAATAGCTCCACGCCCGTTGAGGTATATAACAAATATATATACAACATGGACGTGGAGACCGGTCGCTTATTATCTGCAGGTGTTAAATTTACCAGATTTACGGAGCAGATAATAAAAACACTATCTCCAATACAAAACAAACATATCCTCTTCCTGAAGATACGCTACAAATATAACTATATTTTCAGATAATGTCACTGTTATCACAGTAAAATAGTTTAATTCTCCCCTTGCCCTACATCTATCAAATAGAACAAGGCATATAAATACCTACAACAAGTAGGAATACTTTGCTTTTCTCCCTGATATAGTTTATCTTTGCTACCGATATAGTTACTTCTTCACGGCCGTGACGAATTCCTACCACGGCCGTGGAAAGATCCTACCACAGCCATGAAGAGATCTCACCACGGCCGTGGGAGATTAATGATAAAGGCACTGTAAAGCAACTATACCTACACTTTAATCCAAGAATAAAGGCAGGACACTTATATAAAGCCGCTTGATAACAAACAAACAACAGCTATATAACAACAAATCCCCCCTAAGTCCAAAGATTGATTAGTTTTACAACAAAGAAAAACAACGCCCTTATAGGACTAACAACGGCAAATTATAAATACGTAGTCATATAAGGCAAAAACAAGTAAATAATGGCAATACAATTTGAATTGTACAAGACTCCCCGTCCCAAGGACGAGGAAGGTAAGGAAATGTATCACGCACGTGTAGTCAACTTCCAACACATTGACACAGACTATCTGGCAAAAGAAATCCAGATAGCAACCTCTTTGACTGAAGGAGATGTGAAGTCTGTTCTCGAATCTCTAAGTCATTTCATGGGAGATCGTCTTCGGGAAGGGCAAAGCGTCCACTTGGATGGCATCGGCTATTTCCAGATTAAGTTGAATAGTAAAGAACCTATCACCTCGCCCAAACAAAAAGCGAATCAGATGAAACTCAAAGCCAACATTAGTTTCAAAGCGGACGCCAAATTGAAAAGGTCTGTTAGTGTTGTTCATATGGAACGGAGCAAACTAAGACGCCACTCTGCTTCCCGCTCGAATGATGAAATAGACAAACTGCTAACAAGCTATTTCAGCAATAATCCGGTATTGACCCGTGGCGATTTTCAAGGACTATGCAATTTCACTTCTACCACTGCTTCCCGTCATATCAAACGGCTAAAAGAGGAGAAAAAACTGAAGAATATCAATTCTTATTATAATCCGATTTATGTGCCGATGCCGGGATATTACGGTAAGGAGGAAATAAAGACGAATCAAGGGTACAATATAGAAAAGGAAAATTAAAAGAAGCATTCAGTTGTTGCAAATTTTGCGACAACTGAATGCTCTTACTATTTCTACCTAACTGATCCAGAAATTGCACAAATTGATTATTACCCACGTTTCATTCATTTCTTTCCACTTTCCAATTTCCTTCCTTTGTTATTTCAATTTTCAATTTATTCTTATTGGCAAGAGTAATCCAAACATTACTTTGATGAGTAGCATCCGTTTGAGCAGAAATAGCTTTCGCTATGTCTTCAGCTTTCCATAAAGCAGTGTGAGGAACAATAATAGTTACGAACGTAACAGCAGAACCGGGGATTACCTTTTGTTTGGCAAAAGTTGTAACAGGCTTGACTGTATACTCCTGTTGTTGCGCCCCAAAATGCCGCCCCTTCTGTTCCTCAAAGTAAACTAATAGTTGATTTGTTTCAATATCTTTCCCCGAACGATCTTTCCACTTTTTATTCTCTCCTGTGGAATTGAACCAATTCTTACCGCTTTTATCCAACGAATAAAGTTGCCATAAACTGCCGGCGGTATAACCTTCCGTTCCTGCCCCAGGCAATAAATGATCCTGTATAACAAGTATTCCTTCTTTTGTGAGCACCATATTCCGTTGTAGGACAGATCCATCCACACATTGGTCATCCAACACAATTCGTCCATAAGAATCTCCCTCCCGCGTTTCTGCCATAGCTTCTTTTACTATGTTTGGATTAAACAATGTTCCTACTTTCTCGTGAATATATTCCTCACCCGGAAGAGAAACCTTATTATAGGCGCGTATCATAAAATCTAATACCGATTTCTTCGCTCCGCTTTTTGCCGTATGCTTCCAATCACAACCAATATACCGATAATCATTCAGACTAAAATCTGCGGCTACATCCAGATTCACAAAACAGACATTCTTGTCCGGAAGAACAACTTTCACAGCTTTTCCTTCTTTACCCAAGTCAACCAAAGTCACGTTTTTACTCCAGTTCTCTAACGTGCTACAGTCATGCAACAACCTGTTTCCTGCCTTTCCAATCAACCGGACATTCTTAATATAAATCTCTTCACCCGGTTCTCCCTGAAAGCGGAATGTCATCTTTCTCATCCCCCGCATTGCAGTATCACCGGAAATCTCCGTAGACTGACTGAAATCAACACAATCTGTAAACCAGCTATTAGTGAACAACCGGCTGCCCTTCTCATCAAACGGGAATCCACTCCCGTTCTCTTTCATCAGAACGACAGTATTGCCATGACGCACATCGGTAGCATGCCTCTGTACACCATGAAACAGAGGGTTATCATCCACTTCAAAGTAATTAATCGTACCACGCAGATTTGGATGCTGATGAGTGCCGGATGCATACAAGTCACTCATTATAAACGGGGTTCCCGCTTCAGAAGAGGCTCGCAATAGCAGCTGGTCGGGTATATCCGTTTTTCCCTTCCGGTTTGTACGGGTGGTGACCAGAGAAGTACGAACAGGAGAATCTGATTTTTCAAAAAAGGTAGGCAACAGGGCTACCTCTGCAAGAGCAGCCCAATCACAGGCCTGCCGAAGATTCCATCCCGGTTTGAAGTACTTAATATCTAAATTAGGGTATCCGATAGTAAATAACTTCCAGGCAGCTTTTCGAAAAGAAGCATCACCGGTCAGGCGTGCCATCTTTTCAAATACCAGTATCCAGTTGTTATAGGCAAAGAAATAATCATCTCCATATTCGGGCATATAACCGCTGGGAGCCTGTTGGTCACGATAGCGTTCGAACCACCGTCTTATTTCCGGAGTCTTCAACAACGCCACTTTATCACTCTCAATGGCAATATTGATGATGTCATTCAAATGAATGGAAGCATAGAGAGTCGCAGTTTCATCTACGTCTTTATTACGATACCAAAAGTGCCACATCTTATCAACATACTCTTTCCAATGGGAAACGCCCGGAGCATCGGGGAACAAATTACACATCCGTACAAACCCCAATGCACGTTCCTGTCCCTGATTATTATCAATTACAAAATCAGGATCAAAGTGAAGATCGGCAAAACGAATCATCACTTCATCAGCTCCCATTGGCAGACGGTCATTGTCCTGCAATATTTCATAGGCCAGCGCCAAGTTCTGCAATGCAAAGAAATCATCCTTGCCGTGCATCAGTTTCTCATTTTTCTTCCATTCACGAATGGCATTCCCAAACACCTGCTCTGACATATCCAGGTAACGCTTCTCGTGCGTTGCCTTATAGAAAACAGCAGATGCCGACATCAGATTAGTCACCCAACGGACATTTTTAGCCCTTATTTCTTTTACGATCCGTTCCTCACTGTATTTCTGCGTCAGCAAATCAAAAGCTGCAGAAGCCTTAGGGAGAAAATCCGCCCGACATAACTCCTGTGCATAAACATTACATACCAGCAATAATCCGATAAGCCAAAAACAAGATTTCAGTTTCATAACCTTCATAGCCGATCTATTAATTATTCACGAATTTATAAACTCTCCATTCCGAAAGACCGCACACAGCAAAGATGTCCGTGCAGCAAAGAATAGATTAAAACTATTCTAACTGTAAGTTTTCTGTTCCTGTTGCCGTATGGAATTGCACACTATTACTACCCGCCTTTTGTTGCATATAATCACTTTTGGATATGTATTCAGTATTTAAATCCACAGCCTTGCCGTTGACCTTATATTGTCCGTTATATGACATTTCCGGTGAAAAGAAAGTCAGTTCCAATACATCCCCTTGAATATTGGTGTAAGATATGGACGGGGTATCACTCGTTTCATAGTCAGCAGAAAGCTGAAGTTTTACTTTTGCAGCAATGTCACCGGCAAACTTTTTCAATTCAGCATCCATATCACCTTGAGCATCTTTGTATCGTTCAGTAATCTCTGTTGTTTCCAACACCCAAGAGCCTCTACGGCGGTTAACATCTTTAAGCGTCAGTATATGGTGATCTTTGATACCATACTTATTATCTTGCAAGCCGAAATCCCAGTCTTCAGGAGTAGCAAAGGCAAACATCATCGAACCGGTATGGCATAACACCCACCGCATACCATTAATTTCTCTAATCATTTTCGTTTTAATCCCTTTACGAGTGAAAGGCACATACATCTGATAGAACTTAGGTTGGTCCATATAATCCTCCGCCACATTATACACCCCGATAGCACTTCTTTCGTACCCTAACACCCTGTGATAAGGATTTTCCCCATATCCCGGTTTATTTGATACCGTCTGATAGCTTTGCGGACGTTCGGGATTATCATGGCACACACTGAATACGGAGGCTTCAGGCAGATCAGACTGCCACACCAAATGCAGATTTTTAGTTTCCTTAAAAGCATAAGTATACTGGAAACCTTTCAACTTATTAGAAAAAGCCTCTATCGTTTGTGTGGATAAGCCATAGTTTTTACTTTGATACGTATATCTGCAACAGAAATGATCGTCGTTTATACGCAAAGCCTCAAAATGATAGGGGTATTGCTTACCGGCATTGAGCGACTGAAGGTAAGGGAGAGGTTTGACATTACGTTGGTAAGCCATCCAGAAATTGAAACAGGCAAAATTATCTTTACCGGCATCCAAACGAATCTTACGCTCATTCTGTCCTCCGTAAAACAGCCAGGCCAACTGCCCAATCTGCACGTCTACACTCAAATTTCCGGTACATAAATTCGCCCAGCCTTTACAACGGGAAGGATTGGCACAATAAAGTCCCTGATTCCAAGGTAACAGCAGCTGTGCCACCATGTGTTGATAAATCGTCGCAGCGGTTTTTCGAATTTCTTCATCCCGGCTAAATTCTGCAAGCATCCTCACATACTGAAGATTTATTCCCAAATAAGTAAAAGCGTCGGCTTCAGGGCAGTTGTCTGTGAAGAAAGATTTCAAGGTTTTCAGTATTCTGCCATGCAAATAGCTTTTTAGCTGGGAAGAAGTTTGCCCGTCCGCATCCACAAAATCAGACCATTCTTCAGCACAAAGGAAACCACTTGCCTGTCGCATCATCCTCATATTCAGCGTACCTTTATCAGTTGCATACTTCCCTAATTTCATGAAATCCTTTATCTTCTTCTGCAACTGTTCCGACATCCGGGTCTTCGTAAGCATATATCCATGCATAGTAGCATGCACAAAGAACTCCAAATCGGAATCTGAATGATAAACCTCATCGATATGTTCCAACTGATATTGATAGATTTCAATCAGTTTGGCCGTTGCTTCCGCCGTTTCATGATTACTCCACAGTCTGGCATAATAGAACGGAGCCAGATACTTGATACTGTAACCTTTACCCGGAGACACCCGGAGCATACAGTCGATAAGCGACTTTCCCCTTTCTTCATAAGTAGTCCCCCGCATAAAAGGACCAGCCTCTTCTACCTGCCCTTCCTCCGGAGTTGAAGGCAAAGGCTGATTACTGTTTTCCCTGGCATCGCTATCATTACAAGCCGAAGTGCAGAAGAACAACAACAGAGAGAGAACTATATATTGAAAAACTTTCGGTTTCATCTATTCTTTTATTATCAGGTTAATTAATATGTATACTAACAGGATGATTTAAATAATCGGCATACGTATCGACCAGACGAATAAATTCCTCACGTTTAGAGAAATCATCCACTCCTAGTTCCCAGCCGGCATACACCTGATAACGATATCCATTATTACCCGGTTTCAGTTTGGCACACCATGTTTTAAGAATTCCGTTTCCTTCATCGGGTGCATGGAACGTTTCCACTAATTGATCCTTAGGGATTAGCAATGCCATACCCAATTCGTAATCCTTATTCACCGTCTGTTTATCATGTGTAATCATGGAAACCCATTTTCCTGCATACTGCTTCTCTACAAATTCCTTCGTATTGTTATTGGCAACAAGTCCTGTTACCAATACCGCATTCTCCGGAAGCGGCGAAGTACGTATTTCTTCCTCATATCCGTTTTTACCTGCCCAGATAGTGACCGTTTCATGAACATCGACTTTTGTTCCCAACACATCCCATCTCGTAAAATCCAACCGGAAGACGGAACGTACAGGTCCTTCCGCTATCACCTCAAAATGAGAAGAATCAATGATGTCCACTGTATCTTTTTGCTCCACTCCCATCCGCAACAGCGTATCCTGCAACTGGATAGCAATTCCTCCCAGTCCGAAAGAATTCGCCACACTTAAAATATCACATCCCCATTCTCTCAACACCTGATAGGTATTGTCAGGATATCCATCTGCACGGAGACCTACCGTATCAAGTACCATTTCAGAAACTCTCTTACCAAATAAATCGCGACAGTTCCTACCGTCAAAATAATGGCGGAATCCCACTTTGTCATTCTCCCATGCCGGTCCATCCATCTGATAAGGATAATTGACCGAACGGGGCAGATTCTGCTTTCCATGCGTATCGGAGGATAATTCTTCCACCTGTCCCGGAGAAGTCATCTTCCCATAGCGGATATTGGTACGTCGTTCAAAAACCGGATAATCGGCAGCCGACATCCAGTCCAGCAACAGCTCTACCGTTTCATGACCGCCCAAGGTATATACAAAAGCCAGCTCATCCCATAAACCATCCTGATCCATATCGTCCACCTGACAAGGAATATATGTTCCATCCGCTTTCTTCACCACAGGAAGTAATTCGTCTCCAACTGCCCTCAACTCCATACGCGAAAGTCTGAAGCTTTCATCCACACGCTCTTCATTTATAGGATTCTTCAACACAATAGAGGTAGCGGGCTTCTCCTTGCAAGAAGAAAGAACGAACACCAACGCCCATAAAAAATATAGGTACTGATATACATATCTACACTGGAAATCCTTCCGTCCCCGGAGGGATTTCTTTTTAATTATACGTATCTGTAAATTTGTCTGCGGATTTCTTTGATATTTCATAAAATCTTTGTAAATTGTTACGTCACAAAATAGTTGGAGGACAGCCTTATGAAAGACCCATTTAACATCAAAGTAAATTCGATTCCAGCTCTTTACAAGCAGTTTCCAAATGAAGAAGCCTGCATTAAACATCTTGAAGCTATTAATTGGCACGGTAGCCCCATTTCACCGTTTGATAAAACTTCAAAAGTCTATAAATTGAAAAACGGGGATTATCGCTGTAAAAACACAGGGAAGAACTTTACTGTAAAAACAGGAACCATGTTTGAGAAAACAAAGATTGACCTACAAAGGTGGTTCGTTGCTATATGGTTGGTTGTTAACCATAAAGCAGGTCTTTCTTCCTATCAGTTGGCAAAAGACATAGAGGTCACTCAAAAGACTGCATGGTTCATGCTGCACAAAATAAGAAGCCAAATGTATCTTGCTAACGAAAATCCTCTAACAGATGATGTGGAAATTGATGAAACACTTGTCGGGGGTAGAAACAAGAATCGCCATTGGAACAAGAAAGTAGCACACTCACAAGGACGTTCCCACAAAGACAAAACTCCAGTAGTTGGAATGATCCAACGGGATTTCTTAATAAATGCTCTAGTAACGGGGGATACTACTGCCAAAACTCTTTCTGCATTTATAAAGAAACACGTACAGCCCGATTCCAATATTTATACGGATGAAAATGCTTCTTACAACGAAATAGGCAAGGAATATCCTCGTCAAGTTGTTGACCATAGTAAGAATTTGTATAGTTACGACAATATCACAACCAACAGAATAGAAGCCTGTTGGACACATTTCAAACGTATGATATTAGGTGCATATCGCAATGTTCACACGAAAAAATACTTGCAAAAGTATGTTGACGAATTTATATTCAGATATAATTTGAGGGACATTAACGCTTCTGATATGTTTAATTGTTTCCTCTGTTGTTCTGACGGACGTATAACACATAAAGAAATAAAAGAAGCAAAATGGATAGAACTAACAGAAAACAAACAGAGCTTATATTAGGTGAAATTACTATTCCCTGTGTAACAATGGTCAATGAAGTTATAGGTATGACAGTACAGGGAACACAATTATTGATAAACACCTACTTCGGGGACTTGTCCGATGTGGAAATACCTCAAAAGTATTACTTTGAGATGTGTGGCAAACAAGGCTATTTCCTAACCGTAATAAATCACCTCTATAAGTCGTCCAAAGCGAAAAGTAAACGTGGATTTAAGAAGTTATTGGCAAAAGCTCTTCCCTCCCTTATAGACCCTAAAAACGGACTAATACAAAAAGAGCCGGAACTTAGTCCGGCTGATTTTAAAAGGTTTGATGATTTTTTGCTGAAAGCTAAACAATAAATAACCTTATCCATTGAGAAGAGTATCCATCGTTTTGTCTTTCGGTGTGTTTTCAATGTTGGAAGAAGTGATGCCGTTAATACACTCTTTTCTCCATTGTTCTTCTTCCATAATTCTCTCTTTACGGTGCTCGTCTGATTCACCCTCCATATACAAGCCTATTAGCCCTACTACTGGACTACAAAACAGTGAAATTACCACCCATGTAATTCGTTCCTGTCCCAATCTTGTTGCGTACTTATATACAGCACTTAACAACAAGACATAAGCGATGAAAATCATTACCCAAAATAGTACTCCAAATAATGCAATTAATCCCATAATTAATTCCTCCTATATTTATTTTACAAAGTTTATTTTGAAAGATTAAAAAACAAGCGATAAAGTAAATTTTCATTATTTTGTGGATATACATAATCAGTATGTGTGACATAGGATGAATTCACATGAGCATCATTAGTTTCAAAATAGATGCAATTCTTAATACTTATTAGTTCCTCTTTTGGTATCTTCTTACCAGCCACATAATCTTCCAGAGGGGTAGCACTTATTACCATAGCACACAAATGTACTCCGTTTTTTCGCAAAGCTGTCCCTTTATATACATACTGGTCCTTTACTAAATAGGAATTAAATTTCTGATAACGGTCTATATGTGCATCTATAGATGCTGTACGTTCAATAGCACTTTGTTTTACCCAATACACAATAGACTCCACACTATCAGTTTCAGCAAAACCAATCCTGATTTGTTCTGTTGTATCCTTGCTTATGTTCATCATAGTTCCAGTATCCCAAGTTTGCCCATTACAGTCTCCAAAGAGCACTTTATCATAATGCTTAAATTCTTCTTTAGTTTGAACACCATTACATCCAACAACAGTTAGTAAAATTAGCAACAGCCCCAAATCGTAAGAGCATACCGTAGCATAATTAGAATGTTTGAACGGTCTAACCGATAGTGTTTTTCGGACAAACATAGAAGGCTTCATTAATGCCTCTACTAGAAACAACAAAATTCTTTTCATAATACTAAATATTTGGCTTCCTTCGCAGCCAAAAAGGAAAGGTTTATATACGAAAGAAGCGAGCTGCCGTCCGTTTCCTGTTAGGTGTCGCCAAACCCCATATACATACACGAACAAGCAACCCGCTTCTATATAGCAGGTCACTTGTGCCTTGTATGTAGTTAAAAATTGGCGACTTTAACAGGAAAAGGCACTTCCTTAAATTTCCAACAATGTTTTGCCCCGAAAGGCTTGCGCAAATATAATTATTTTCTTATCTTAGAGCAAATTTTAAAGACTTATATTATGAATATAAAAATTGGAGATGTTGTGTATTTAAACTCTAATCCAGAGATTAAAATGACTGTAACTTATGTGACAGGGGGTAAAATTCAAGCAACTTATTGTAATCCAACAACAGGAAAATTTGAATGTTCCCCAACACTATCTATCGAAGCTATTTCTCTTGTAAAAGAGAAGAATTCTTGAATATAGGTAGACCTAAGAAGTAAATGGTGGTGATTTTCTCCACCATTTTTCCATTTAAATCTTCAATTGGTGAATAAGGCTTGTTCACTGTTTTCTTTTCTATAATTGCTTTCATAATTTTATCTATTTAAATCCACTTTAGTAAACCACAAATAATTATCCGTTCCAAATTTGAAACTCTCCTTGTGTACGGATTGCGTCCTTTCACGAAGTACTTGGGCATTCATACCTTGAGCAAAGTTGTGTCCAAGGTTCAATATTAGTTTCGTTATATCTTGTGCGTCTCTGACTTCGTTATAACGACACTCCCTAGTTTTTAGCAATACTTCCGGAGCAATATATACCCGGTAATCTCCCATGACATCAAGTATGAGAATATTGCAATTACAGTGCATCACTAACCCTTTACAGGCATCCAAAAAATCTTCATTCATTTCCATATCAATATATGTTTTGGTTAATACTGATATTATATACGTAGATAGGGAATGTCTATATAATGTCCGCAGACAAATTTGCAGATACGTATAATTAAAAAGAAATCCCTCCGGGGACGGAAGGATTTCCAGTGTAGATATGTATATCAGTACCAAAATATATTATTCTCATTTTATTTCTGTTATTTTAGACCCTACCGGGCATTTTAACCGGACATAAACCGGCACGTTATTAATCAGGATAATACTTCTCCGGCGACATATTCGCAGACATATATGGAGGCATCCAGAAAGCTGATTGACGTTTGAACTTCAATGTAACAGCCGGATACCAATTCTTCCACGAAGCGGGATCTGTATTTTCAACAGGCGACAAGGCTCCTTCGCCATTTCCGTTGACAGAGGCCACTGCATATTCATACACCATCAAACCGTGCCTGTCCTGCAAGCGGTTATCCAATGAACCGGGCATTGCAAATGCCTTACAAACTCCTGCTGCTGTCTTATCAACAAAACAATTTGCTTTGCCTTCATATATCAGACGAAATTCCTGTTCCCCCTTTACCCTCCGATACAAACGGTATTTCTGTACTCCGAGCACTTTTCCCCATGATATTTCCACCTGGTTATCATCCAGTTTCATCCAGATTCCTTCCGGATAATGAGGAGCCTCACCGGTAACATAAACCGGATATTCCTTGGCGGATGAAGCTGCTCTTTTGCCATTCATAGCAACAGCACGGATATGTATTTTATCTTTATATCCATCTTTAGACAGCTTATAAGGAGAATGAAGAGTTGTCGTCACTGTTTCCCAATGTTTTCCACCATCCACAGAAACTTCCAGCCGGACGCTCTTCAACCGGTTCGGATTCTGCCAGTAAATCAAGAAATGATTCTTCTCATATTCCACATCTGTGATTTCAGCAGGCAATGGCATTGCTTTTCCGGCTGTGTATTCCAGACTATGTTGTCCCGCCGGAAGGGTTAGCACTGCCTGACCGGCTTTCACACGGACAGGTTGAGCCACTCCATCTATATAAAAAGTCCCTTTGGGCGTCACTCCGGTAAGAGTGACCTTTGTTACTTTCAGAGCCTTAAACGTACCGAATAAAGTTTCGTCAACGGCACGAGTCAAAGCAATCGCTGCCTCATCCCCGGCTTCCATCGACAGACCTAACCCGTCTGCAGCAATCTTAGTACCTCGAATCAAAGCCAACTGCAGACTGCCGTCTTTCATCCGTCGAATGACTCCTGCTTTGCCTTCAAAATCTTCCTGTTCCGTAAGATATTCCAAGGTTTTTCCTGCACGAAATACCAAATCCTCACTTTGGGGAGCACGAATACCGATGACTCCTTCAGGATAAGCCCCTTCCTTTGCCGGAATAAAATCAGCTACCTCTTCAGTTCCCAATAAAGGAATATTTTTCAATTTTCCACGCAACGGAACCACTTCTCCCTTTTTATGCGAAACCAACGTAAGCAGCGAACCAAACGCATCCCGATAGAAGCCTCTGGAAGTAGCAGTTTCTGCCACAGTCCAATGGTCATCACGTGCTTTTTTAGATAGGAAAGTAATTTGGGGATATTCAAATCCTTTCCCGGTGAACCAGGAAAAACGATGTGCCGCTCTCCAATTAGTTCCTGTTTCATCAAAAATCAAATAGTAGTCCGTACCTACCAGCAAAATGCTACGCGACTGATATTCAGGCCAACTATATAAATCTTTTCCGGTGGCAGGCAGTAACTCCGCAAACTGTGCAACACCCAAGTCATACAAGGGAGCAGTCAACTCATTCATGCCGATGGTACGGAATTCCCCGTTCTTCATGACACCGAAGTTAGTGACACCATCCAGATTATTGGTGATGTGATCTCCGGCATTCTCATTCTCATGCCCTGTAAAAATCTGTCCCTGCGCATAAAAGTAAATACCACCGGAATTTCCCTGTGCCTGATTTCCCCAACGATAATTGGGTCCCTTGTCCACCTGCTCCAAATGAATGGATAATTCTTCCGGCGTATCGACTCCCGCACGAAGCACAATGCCGTGTCCCACGTATTTACAGCTTTTCAGATGAGGATTTGTACCCCGGTTATCTACTGTATGAATTCGCTTATACACTTCAGCCCAGTCAGAGTCTTTCAGTTTATGCTCTAACTCTTTGCCAAATGTTCCTGCCCAGAATATATTCTCTGCTACTATCGGATCATAATTAAACAACCATTCACCCAATTCGAACAATGAACTGGGACGATCTACGGTTGTTCCCCCACCATGCGCACCATGAGCGGGATATTGACGGGTGAAAGATTTTTCATCCAAGGCATCTCCCGGCCTCCATCCTTCCGGATAGCCCGGCTGTGCTCCTTCCACATTTCTATAATTATACACGGGAGCGGTCAGCATATCCACCAGCCATTTTCCCCTCTCCGCCATATACGAACTGGCAAAACGGTTTTTCCCGTCATATAATTCACCTGCAATGTTGGAATGCCCTGTCGGACGAAGATAAGCCCAATTATAAACACCCAGGCTTTCTACCCAACGTCCGCCTTTACCTTCGAAAGTCCTTACTTCGGGACGTGTATAAAACACTCCGTATATCTCCAGACATTTCTCGAAAAAGTCCCCCCATTCTTTTGCCATCGGATGCTCTGGAAACAAATAGGCTGTCTGCATCGGGACACACCAACCATCAGCGGCCATATTAGCGGTACCTGCCAATGAATTCCGGATGGCATTCATCTCTTCAAGCATATTCACGTAGCCACCGAGAATAAACAAAGCGTTCACTGTTTTCCGTTGCTTTTCCGTCAAACTCCGGGCATGAAACAAGTATCCTTCTACCAACTTGGAATATACCGGACGATGTTCTATCGAATGAATCCCCGGATAAAAATTCAGTCCCATCGGATAATAAGCAAAAGCGGACGAAATCATATTCTGATAGAAACTTTCCGCTGTCTGTCCGGTATGATCCTTTGTAAACAGGTTCTCCGGTTGTTTTTTGTCATTAGCATATTCAAGTTCCCAATCTTTTATCCTATCCAGGCTTAAAGAAGCATATTGCTGATGAAGCATCTGTGTATACCGATACGACAAAAACTCTGATTTATGCGCGCCTCCGGCTTTGGCTATCTCATCGATACGTTTATTAAAACCGGCCACTGCTTTCCGTCCCTGTTCTTCGGAGAAAAAGGCGATTGCCGTAGAGCGGCTTCCATCGACAAGCGGATATTTAAAGTATAGTTTGTTATCATCATACCGGAAATAAATACTCAAATCAGGAGTAGGCTGCCAGATACCATACTGCCGGTCATCCCACTTTTGATGATCGTAAACAAAGACGCCCAATTCATCCGCATTCTTTCCCTCTTCCCAAAAAGACATGACAGGAGGCTGTTCCCTGACCGAATTTCCACCAAACGGGGAAATGCGGAAGATCATCTCTTTAGAAGGGTCTTCGATCCATCCCATTCCTGTCCAGTGCGGGTCTTCCTGAGAATAGCTGGTATGTACAGGCGTATCAATACCTATCCATTGTGAAGCCTTGTCGAACACGCGGTCCCATTGTGTACCGAAGCGTTTGACCGGAGCAAAATTGTCCCAACACATATCCAGATATACCCGGTCTTCTTTTGATAACCCGTTCATCTCTTCTTCCAATATGACAAACGGATATCCTTGTACCACCTTTATCCATGCAGTATACGTAGCGTTTCCTGCCAGATAGTACTTCACCTGATATTTCACAAACAGTTCACCGACCTCCACCGGAAGCGTTTCAATCCGTTCTACATTCTTACGGTGGGCATACAACCTATTATTCCCTATCTTCCGGTCGCCTTTCTGCACAGACAACACCGGAGCCGGAGCTTTTCCGGCTTTTACAGACTGTGATGCGGGAATGTACACAGTCATATCTTTATTACCTATTGAAAACTGTCCGTCTTCTGATACCACTGCTAAAGGGTTGTCGACAGTAACCGGCTTCCGCCCGGTTGCGACCAGTTCATACGCATATTTCCCCCCCTGTGGCAATGCGGCAAAGAAACTGACTCTGGCGCGTTGCAAGAATCCGTTTTTTACCACTTTCTCCGATAACTGAAAAGGAACAGGTACGCCTTGGCTCTTATCCGTTAACGATAGCATTTCTTCTTTTACTCCTCCATCAAATACCACTACATAACTTATCAATGTACGTGGCCAGTTATATGTAGCAAGGTCAATCACATCCTGTTTTTCGAACAAGACTGGTTGCCCGGCGACCATACGGACCTGTGCCTGTATGCACGAAGCAACTATTATCAGGAAAAAGAATATGATACGTGTTTTCATGGATTTTTTTGTTTACTTATTTGTTTTAAAATCTGTCACCAGAGCATAAGCACACCAAAGTACGGGTGCCTGTCCGTGAAGATCACCTGTCAATGCCAAACGATTGATATAGTGCTCACGACTGTTTTTTATCATCGTGCCTTCGCATACCGCCTTCACATCACCCGCTTTATCAATATAGCTACATAAAGCAATCCATCCTTTGCGGGCAACTTCGCCATACTCTTTCGCATCCAGCCAACCTTTTTTTACTCCTACAATCATGGCATACGTAAACATTGCACTTCCTGATGTTTCTTCCCACAACTCCGGATCGTCTACCAGCTGTCTCCACATTCCTTTTTCATTCTGTGTCTCTTTCAGCGTTTTCATCATTTTCAGATAAGCAGCCATTATTTCCGCATAATCCGGATTCGTTTCCGGCAAGATACGTAACAATTCTGCCATACCCACAGCCATCCAGCCGTTGGCTCTTCCCCAACAATAAGGAGCAGAAGGAGCATGATAGAACAAACCGTTGTCCAACTGGAGGGAGTCCAGATACACTACCATTTCACGGGCAGCACGGGTAATATATTTCATATCCTGCGTAACCCGGTAGGCTTGCGCCTGAACGGCTGTTATCATAAACATATCATCCATCCACAAACGGGTTTGCCAGGAATATCCTTTGTCGGCCCATGCTTTTTCTTCTTCGGTTAGTTCTTGCGTTGCAGGTGCATCCCACTGTGTATCTGCATATTTCATACCCATTGCCAGATACTTTTCATCTTTAGTCTGCATATATAATTCCAGAGGAACAGCACCAAACACATTATTATCCACATGATTGGCTTGCGGTTGCAGATAAGCCTCTGTCGTGAAGAGAGGTTGGAAGCGCGCTTCCAAGCGTTCCTCCAAGCCTCTGTTTTTTGTTGCCTGCGCGAACCACAATCCACCCAACCAAGTGCATACATCCGGATAAGTGATTTGTGTACGCGGTTCGTCTACACGTAGCGGACTGCCATACTGCGAATGCCATTGCTCCAGAAAACGATCGGCTATCTTGTTTCCAACCGTCACCGGATCAGCTTCTGCCGGAAAATCCGTCAACAAATAGTCAGCCTCTTTATGCCCTCTAAATGTGAAAGCACAAATCACCGCTACCCCGACAAACACGATCCCTATTATACCATACTTCTTCATTACTTTACCTATTAATATTCAATACCTTAAAACAAACACTTATTGTACATTCTCCAATTTAGGATGTACTAACCTGAAACCAATCAACTTATTACGTTTATCTACGGGAAAGGCAGCACGGGCAGAAACCCGGCAAGCACTCGTATTTGTATTCCATCCTCCACCACGACAGATCCGTTTTTGAGGCACATCCGACGGCAATGCGTCCGGACCTACCGGATCTACCTGATCTTCACCACTATATTCGTCGTACCAGTCGAGGCAGACTTCCGCTACATTGCCGGACATATCATAAAGTCCTAATTCGTTTGGTAATTTTTTTCCTACTTCTTCCGGCCAGAACTGCATACCAGTCTGTCCTTCCGGCAAACGGTAACAATTGGAAAGATTGTAGCCCACTTCATCAAAATTATTACTTCCGGCATAAACCGTTGAAGTTCTTTTCCTGCCTCCACGAGCCGCAAACTCCCATTGCGCCTCCGTAGGTAAGGTAAAATGTAATCCTGTTATCTCATTCAATTTATTACAGAATGTCTGCATTTCAGAGAAAAGACGATTATCCATCGGCAACCGGGTAGTAGCAAGATCTTTCCATGAGAAATTCTCCCATTTACCCATTACGTATGAATACATTTCCTGTGTTACCTCAAACCTGCAAATATAGAAATCGCTCACAGTTACTTTATGTACCGGAAGTTCGTCAATATGCACACCTTCTCCCTGTTCTGCCGTAGCTCCCATCAGGAACGTACCCCCATTGACAAATATCATATCTTCTTTCAGGAATTTCTCAAAAAACTTCACACGTTCCGGACGAATAACCGACGCCCATGTATCTCCCGGATCTAACGGATAGTATCCATCCAGGCCAGTATTCTTGTTCGAAGTGACCCGGGGAATCTTACTGGTATTTATGGTTGCGGCATCAAAGAGGGAAGGACCTTCTTCAACCGGTTCCGAACTGAAGTAGGAATCACCCGGCTCTACCGGACGTGAAGGATTGTCATATTCATCATTATCACTGCAAGAGGTCCCTGCCATAACCAGCACAGCACCCAACATCATATATCTCAATGTTTTTATCATCATAGCTTTCTTTTTTTGTGTTAACCAACGATTAATAACCATCATTCTGCCACATAATATCCTTATTTCCATAAGCTAATATATCCGACAGAGGAATAGGCGCCAATTTATTATATGACTTCATTGCATACGTAGGCTGTTCGGTCGTTTCATTATAACCTTCGTCTACCAGGGCAAAGTGTGTTGCCATCGCCTCTTCTGCTAAATCCCAACGAATCAAGTCCGGCCAGCGGATTCCTTCGAAAGAGAATTCTACAAAACGCTCTTTAACGAGATAGTCTAATACCGCTTGTTTATCGGCAAAATCACTTGACAATTTAGCAGACAGACCTGCTCTCTTTCTTACGTCATTGATAATTGGCAATATATCGGTAGATAGATAAGTAGCATAATCCAATTCGTTCAGTGCTTCCGCATACATCAACTTAACATCCGTATAACGCAGGATAGGAATATTATTTCCCCATTCGTCAACTGCCGTCGGCGCATTCTTAGTGGCTCTTAAGAACTTCCGCACCACATATACATCGGCCTGCGGAGCGCTCTTGTCAAGATACAGGTTATTGACTATTGTCAAGTCTCTTCTCTTATCTCCTGTTTCATACACTCCGTCGCCCGCAATGGACATGGAAGCACGGATGGAGCTGGAAGCACCATTGAACGTAATGCCGTTCAACTTAGCATAGTCCCCTTTCTCTTTATTCAGCGTAGAAGGAATGAACCAACCACTAAAACTTTGACTTAATCCCAAAGCCTTACCAGTAGTACCACCCAGATATTGAACTTCCCAAACCCGTTCTTTACCATTATTATATTCGTCACTGAAACAATCTTCATATTTACCAGCCAGTTCATAAAGAGTGCCTTCCTGTTCAATGACTTTTCCCAAATATTCTGCCGCCTTCGTGTAATTATGCATATACATATAAGTACGTCCCAGCATACCGGCAGCAGCATATTTCGTCACCCGTCCTGCCTCACTGCTTGCCCAACTGTCAGGCAGCCTGTTAAACGCATCTTCAAAATCAGAAATCGCCTGTTTGTAAGTATCCTCCTGACTGGAACGTGCTACCTTATACACTTCTTCACGAGAAATTTCCTTAGTAATCAACGGAGCACCACCCCAACACCAGGCAAACTGAAGATAAGCCAGTCCGCGCAATGCATAAGCCTCTCCGGTAATATATGCTTTACGATCTTCATCGGTAAAAACCACTGCATCTATCCTGCTTAATAATTGATTGCAACGAAACACCAGTGTCCACCAAGCCGACCAGGGCTTTGACCATTTGCTCTCCATCGGGGTATCCATGAAACGTCCTATCGGGGTAGAGTTACGAACCTCGTCGGCACGAGTGACAATTGCTTCCATATAATTCTTATTATAGATAGTCTGCAATTGTGCATAACAACCATTAATCGCCGTTTCAAAATCCTGCGGCGTTTTATAATAGTTCTGGTCAGTATAAATAGAGGGTTGCTCCACATCCAGATATCCTTCACAGGAAGATAGTGCGAACAGACAACTTATACTTACTATTAATTTATAAAATGATTTCATAATGGCAATAGATTAAAATGTTAAGTTAACTCCGAATATATACTTTCTCGACTGCGGATAAGTGGTATAATCCGCACCACGCACCATCGGATTATCGGGCGAATAGCTATTTACATCCGGATTACCGATATAATCTGTAAACGTATACAGGTTTTCTGCCGTCACATAGACTTTAGCTGCCTGAATATGAGATTTTCTCAACCATTTCTTAGGCAATTTATAAGTCAGGCTGATGTTCTGTATCCGCAAGAAAGAAGCATTATAAATAGCCATGTCTGTCATGTGCATTTGACCGTCCTTATTAAGAGGAGAGTTGTTGCCAAGTCCGTAAGGTAATGGAGTCTTACCATCCCAGGACATGTCTACTCCCAGACTTGTCGGTATCGGATTTCCTCCGGCATATTCTTCTTTATAAGCATGTAGCCATCTTTTCAATCCATTGTAATTTCCACGTCCCGTATCCAAACTACGACCAGCCAGATAAAGCACCTTACCACCGATTTGTCCACGAAGGAATACACTTAATTCCAAGTTCTTATAAGAGAAACGATTGGTGAATCCGTATGTCAGATCCGGATCATTCGATCCATAAGGAACCATATCGTCGGAATTGATTTCCCCATTACCGTCCATATCTACATATTTCACATTTCCGGGAATCTGGTTGGTCAGGACAGGAACACGAGGACGGGATTTGTCATACTTACCATCAGGACCAAGTTCAAAGTCGTCGTTTGTTAACAAACCATCCGTACGGTAAACATAGAATTGTGAAATCGGACCTCCCACCTTTGTGATAAAACGAGCATCATAGGCTTCTGTAATTACATTATCATTTCCTCCCATATCAAGCACCTTATTCTTATTGGTTGCCAGATTGAGCGAGCTTGACCATTTAAATGCTTTAGTATGTACATTGACTGTCGTCAGGTCTATCTCCCATCCTTTGTTTTCAATAGATGCAAGATTGGTTTTTACTGTACTGAAACCGGTCGCAGCAGGCAACTTCGTAGAATAAAGCAAATCATCTGTCTTATTTATATAATAGTCTACATTCAACTGTACACGATTATTGAATAAAGAGAGGTCAAAACCAATATCAAATGCTTTGGTTGTCTCCCATTTAAGTTTGTCATTGGCTATATTCTTTGCATACACACCCACTTGTGAAGTTCCTCCATACACGGTGTTAGTCACATCATAATTAGGAATATAATCGGCAGTACCAATACGGTCGTTACCGGACATACCCCAGGAAGCACGTAGTTTCAACAGGTTGATAACTTTGATATCTTTCATAAATTCCTCACCACTGATCTTCCATCCGGCTGATACGGACGGGAAAACAGCCCAACGATTTCCCGGACCGAAACGAGAAGAACCATCACGGCGCACTGATGCTGAAGCCAGATATTTATCTGCATAATTATAGTTCACACGTCCGAAAAGCGATGAAGTACGAACAATGGTTCTTGAACTGCTGGCTTCCGTAGGGGTAGCACCCATATTGAGAGTCGGTACACTTTCCAGCGGATAGTCCATTGCTCCCAAACTTGTCCTGAATTCATTACGTTCGTCAATACTTTGCCCCAACAGAATCTCTAAAGCATGCTTCTTATTCAGTGTTGTGTTATAAGTCAACGTATTCTGAATACCGGTACGGCTTATGCTAAGAGTAGAGGTAGTTCCTTGCGTAGTCGAGCCATTATTGGGCTGTACATTTGCCGGAAGGAAGTACTCATCAATTCTCATGTCCGAGTTATAGCTGAACAATGTTTTGAAAGTCAATCCTTTTATGATTTTTGCCTCCGCCCACAAAGAGGTATTGAAGGTTTTCTTTTCCCTCTTATCTACTACTGACATCAATCTTTCGTAAGGGTTCACGTTATTACGGTAGCTTGCATTGAATCCATATTCACGGGTATTTTCATCCAAGCCAATGATAGGAGGCATGAGCAATGCATTCATTATCTGTTTATCCTTTCCTTCAGACTCTCCTTTATCCTGGTGAGAAATAGTAGGGGCAAACGTAGCGCCAGCCTTGATATATCTATTCAGATCTACCGAAGCATTCAAACGGAAGTTGAAACGTTCGAAACCTGTATTTTTAACAATACCTTCCTGATTCAAATAACCGGCAGAAAGATAGATAGAATATTTCTTTCCTTTACTGGAAACAGATACCTGGTGATTATGAGTCAGGGCATTTTGCATAATCTGATCAATCCAGTCGGTAGTCGGAATGTCATTTCTAAACGTCCAGTCGGCTACATCTGAATTAGGATTCACCAACCATTGTTCGTTGATCTGATCGCCGGAGGATCTTTTCTTATTAGGAACATACATACTATTCGTTCCTCCTTTATTCAAATACTTGGCATTGGTATACCATATATTATATGCCAGCCATTCTTTTGCTGTCATCATTTCGGGTAATCCCACCGCATTTTGTGTACCAATGTAGGATTCCCAGGTAATCACCGGTTTAGACCCACTTGCCTGCTTGGTTTCAATCAGCACAACTCCCGCCGAACCTCTGGCTCCATAAATAGAGGTAGCGGCAGCATCCTTCAATACCTGAATAGAAGCTACATCTGACGGATTTACATCACTCATGGATTCTGTAATTACACCGTCCACCACAATTAGCGGAGAAGAGGAACCATTAATGGAGCTTGCTCCTCTGACGAGAATCTGCATCTCTTCACCCGGAATACCACTTGATGTCTGTGTCTGTACACCTGCCAACTGGCCGGAAAGTGCGTCACTTAGGCTGGTAATGGGGCGTCCATCAATCGCATCGGAGGAAATTTTAGCAACTGAAGTAGTCAGATTCGACTTTTTCACTGAACCGTATCCTACCACGATCACTTCATCCAACGTTTTAGAATCTTCTTCCAGTTTAATGGTAAGCTGTGACCTGCCGTTCACTTTTACTCTTTTCTCTGTAAAACCTACATAAGTAATGACCAACGTTGCTTCTTTACTTACATTCAGGGTAAACTTACCATCGAGGTCGGTAATTGTACCTACAGTTTTATTCCCACTTTCCACCACATTGGCGCCAATAATGGGTTCCCCCATCATATCGACCACTGTTCCGGTGACTTTCATCTGCGCCCAAGCCATCGTGCTCAAGCATAACACAAAAAGAGTCGCCAGAAACCTTAGTTTTTCATAAGAACTCTTTTCTTGATTTTCTTTGTCGTTCATAAACTAAATTTTACAAGGTTAATAAATCATTTACTATTCCTTAGCGGTGCAAACATAGAGAATGTTCACCCGCTCGACTTGGAAAATAGTATCAAAGACCTGTAAAATAAGCCCAGAACACTTCGTCTGGGACATTTTTACCAGAGAAACACGATTTTACATCCGTTGCTTCAGGTAATTGGCAGGTGCGATGTTATACGTAGATTTAAAAACTTTACTAAAATAAGAAGGGTCAGAATATCCGACATCATAAGCTACTTCAGAAACAGTATATTTACCTGTGGCCAATTTCTCGGCAGCCAGCTTCATGCGGACATTCAAAATAAGTTTATTAGGTGATACATCGGAAACAGCCTTTATTTTCCGGAAGAACTGCGAACGGCTCATGCCCAATTCTTCATGCAGATCGTTAACGGACAAGTTAGGATCATGTACTCTTTCACGGATTAGCTCCATCAGTTGTTGCATGAAACTATCCTGAGCACTAAGTTCAGCTACGGGAACTTCAATAGCATCCAGCTTTTCACAGAAAATCCGGCGAAGACGATTCCGATTTTTGATGAGACTATCCAGTTTTGCCAATAATACTTTCGGAGCAAATGGCTTTAATACATAATCATCTGCCATCACACTATAGCCCTCTTCAATATGCTCATTCAAGGCCTTTGCTGTCAACAAGACAACAGGTATATGGGCCGTAATCATCTCTTCTTTAATTGCCTTACATAATTCAAGCCCATCCATAACCGGCATCATCACGTCACTGACTATCAAATCGGGAATCTGTTCAACCGCTTCTTTCAATCCTTCCTTTCCATTGGAAGCTTCGTACACAATATACTGTTGGGATAGCAAAGACACAATATACTGGCGCATATCGTCATCATCTTCTACAACAAGTACACGATAACGGTTGTCATCTTCTACTGAAGCCGGTTTCTCTTCTTCGATAGGAGCAATACACTCCCTCCTTACTTTTTCCAGATAGGTATCTTCACGATTTTCAACAAACTCTACATTCGCCCCGGCAAAACACTCTTTTCCCAAGTTCAATTCCACCAAAAACTCGGCTCCATGTCCGGGTGTGCTTTCCACTGATATTTTCCCTTTATGCAGTCTCACTACATATTGCACCATATTCAACCCGATGCCACTACCAAACAGATCTGACTTGCTACCTTGCTCTACCTGGAAAAACGGATCGAATATCTTCGACAAATTCTCCTCCGAGATTCCTTCCCCACAATCTTTCACCGAAATCACAACACTGCCAGCTTTCTCCACTGAACGAACTTTTATCTGCGTGCCTTTGGGAGAGTGTTTCACAGCATTCGATAACAGATTGAAAATAACTTTTTCCATCAGGTCTGTATCCATCCAAAGATTATCCCCATAATAATCATTGTCATATCCGATTGTCAGCTCCTTCTTATGTAATAAATCCGAGAAACTATCAATCTGGCTGGTAAGGAAAGTCCCTATATTGACACGACTCAACTTTAATGTCATAGCTCCATACTCTAACTTTCGGAAATCCATTAGTTGGTTGACAAGCAAAAGCAGGCGATTCGAATTTTTATAAATCTGCTTCATCGGGAAAAGGAATTTATGAGGCAGCGTCTCATCCTGCAAAATATCTTCCGCCGGGCCGGTAATCAAAGTCAGCGGAGTACGTAATTCATGTGAGAAGTTGGTGAAAAGTTCTATCTTCATCCGATAATTACGTTCAATATTCTCTTTTTCTATTTCTTCTATCCTCCGCTGATATTTATCCGATTTCCGCTTGTAGAAATAATACAGCACGCCTCCCACCAGCATCAGTGCCAGAAGCACATAGATCACTTTAGCCCATCCGGTGAGCCAGACAGGAGGATGAACCACGACATCGATACCTGTCGCATCCCCCCAAATGCCATCGCTGTTACATGCTTTTATATAAAAGGTATATTCCCCGGCTGGCAAATGCGAATAAATGACTTCATTACGTTCAATATAATTCCAATTCTGGTCAAGTCCCTCCATCCGGTAAGCATATTTATATCCTTTCGGAAAGATATAATCCAAAGGGGAATACTTGATGAGTACGGCGGCATTCTTATAGGATAATTCCACATGTTCCAGACTGCGTGTATTATCGTATTGTACCCGGTCGGCTCCTTCGTCGGAGTCGAGACTATTTACGGAAGATACATGTACTACAGGTAATAGTCTCTCTTGACCGGCGATAATTTCCTGGGGAGCAAACTCTGCTATACCATTGTTGCCACCTACATAAATCCTCCCATCCTCTACCTGTAACAGAGTATTCCGGGAAACCTCATTCAAAGGGAACCCCGTATCTTTGGTATAATTGACAATTCTGGAATCTTTCATTGACAGTTTGGAAAGTCCGATCACAGTAGATATCCAAAAATCTCCGGTTTCTTTATCTTCGAGTACACCGCAGACAGAATTGTGTATAAGCCCTTGTTCTATGCCGAAATGGTCGATAGTTCCTCTCTCCAAATGGCAACGATATACCCCCATATTATATGTTCCCACCCAAAGGTAGTGCTGGCTATCCAAATAAAGCAGACTCACATTTTTATTTTTCAGTTCATCAAAATCAAGTTGGTTGCCTTTAAAGTAATGGGCTGCATTATTGGGATGATAAGGAAAACTCCATACTCCACTCGTACGCCCGCCTACCAACATACTGGAGCCATACGCTAACAAGTCCTGTGTCAGCATAAAACGCGTGTTTCCATCTTGATTTGTCGAAAAAGAACGGCTAAGTTTTTTTGTCTTGGGATTGTAGCAAGACAGTTCATCCTCTGCAATCCAGATATTTCCCTGTACATCTTTCGCCATAGCCCGTATCTGTGCATCCGGGGGGAACATATCCATCATTTCCTTACTAATAGAAAGATCTCGAAGATTCAGCGAGTATACTCCTTTATTGAGTACATAGAAAAGTATCTCATTCTCATTATTCTGAAACATATAGTATACTTCATCTTCACTAGCTCCTACTTTTCCTATTGGTAACCGGACTTCCTCCACTTTACCGTTAGCCAGGTTTAAAGTACATATCCCTCTATTATGTCCGATCCATAATTTCCCCTGCGCCTCTATCAGTTTTCCGGTCACCCGTATCGGCTGATTTATATTCAAAGTCAGCGGATGATAACGGAATAGATATTGTCTGGCATTATAAAACAGAGCACCTTCATTGAAGGTCCCCAACCATAACGATCCCTGTTTGTCTTTGTAAAGACTCATCAAACGACGGTTAGCAAGCAGTCCGGAAGGAATACATTCTTCAAATGTCCGGCTAATAACATGTGTATGTTCATTCATCACAGCTAACCCATTATCTGTAGCTAATAGTAAAAGAGAATCGTTATACACCTTTATATCATGCACCTGTCCTTTCCATACACTCATATCAGCCGGGAAATTCACTTCAATTTTTGTTGCTGTACTGGTAACCGGATTATAAAGTTGTAAATTATCCAGAGAAGAGGCCAACCAGGTACGTTCTTTTTCGTCCTGAAAGATTTTCAGAAATGCCGGATAATCCGGGCCTTTCAGAATATACGAGAAACGGGAAGTTCGTGTATCCAGTCTAAGGATACCTTTGTTTGCTACATTCAAGAGAAGAGAATTATCTGCACTGGGTGCCATACTGTTTATATAAAGTCCTCTTAACGCTTCCAAACAAGTACATTTTCCATTCCGAAGGATATATACCCCCATTTTGGTAACCACCCATACTGCTCCGTCTGATGCTATCGACAGACCAACCACCACCCCACGAGGCAATTCGCAACCTTTATATAAAGTGGCTAAATCTATATATTTCTCCTCAAAGGGATCGAAAAGTGTAATTCCATTAAAAGTTCCAATCCACATTCTGCCTTGCCTGTCTCCTGTGATACTGACAATATCATTGGATTGTCTGACGGTCTCATCGGATTCATAAAAGAAATTTTTAATTTCATAACCATCCAAACGATTCAACCCGTCCTTTGTCCCTAACCATATATATCCCATCTCGTCCTGATAGATAGCTTTTACCGTACTGTTGGACAGTCCGTCTGCTACAGTATACGAACGGTAGGGGTTATCGGCTAAAAGAATCAGGGTACTACTGAACAATGTAATCAACAAGAACGTAAACTTTTTCATCACCATGGTACAGACATATTCATATATGCAGGCAAAGATAATATGTCTTTTCATAAAATAATAGTCCGCATGAGGGTTTTAACTAAACTGATATATGGCATTTTCAGCTTTAACCCCTGTAACCCGAAGAAAGGATATAGAGACCAAAAAATTCCTCTATTGTCTATGAAAGACCTCTTCTTATACACTATGCCCGCCTATTACTTTTACAGCAATAGACGGGCACATAGATGTATTATTCTCCTCAAAAAAATAAAGAAAATAAAGTTGTTTTATTAGTAACTCTGAAGCGTTATAATAGAACGTGCCGGAATCTGAATAGTCTTTCCACTTTTCACTTTTTCTACCGGTAGCAAATTCTCCCCTTCTTTATCCGAAGTACGATAAACCTGCCATTGTGCATTCCCTACTTTTTCTTTATCAATAGAAAACTCTTTTTCTTCATTAGCATAGTTAATCACTACCATCACATACGTTCCGTCCACGTTTTTATAAGCAGAACACATCAATCCTTGCTGATCGGTGTCGCCATCAGGAATCAGAGCGCCTGTTTGATCGAAAGCCGAAACGGACAATCGGACTGCTCCCGGACGGATAAAACGACTATAATTACCTAAAGCCCACATCAGTTTGGAGTCTTCTACTCTGCCATCTAAGAAATTATTGTCCGTAGTATATTCGCGAATCAATCCATCTTTATAATCGCCGCCAATAGCACGCCACCACTGCCAGCTTTCAGCTCTGGCATACACAATATCGTGATGAATGATACGTGCCACATAGAGCGCTGTCTTCATCGTATGATCGAAACCATTTCCACCACCGATTTCTTCATCATTACCCATGATGCAAGTCTCCGTCTGCCAGAAACCAACTTGATGCTTATCTAATGTGTCCCGCAGTTGACAGCGAATATTACGCAATTCGCTTAACGGAGTTGTTGTCCAATAGCTATGACCGAGCATCAAACGGGGAACATTCGGAGTATCTCCCAAATATGTGTCCACACTATCCGGACAGAAGAAAGCCTGAATCTGATACCCCCGTTGCCAGTCCGTTTCGTGGGTACGGAACATACAACGATAATCGGAAGACTCATTAACCAAAATCTGTGTATCCATGTCCCGGTCTACAAACTCTTTGCTTAACAGACGAACCGTGCGGGCCACTTCCCTGTTTGTTGCCGGACAGCCTTCCTGCTTCGGACCGACCCAGTTCCAGTGTCCATCCGGTTCATTGAAAGGACAGATATAGTTGAACTTGATGCCATCATGTTCTTCTACGCCTTGTACTACATCTGCCAGAAAACGAGCGTACTTTTCATAACAATCCGGTTTCAGGTTCGCTGTCCCTCCACGTCCGGTGTTTGTTGCCAATCCGTTCTGCGTATAATATACGGGAGGCGAATTCAGAAAAGCCAGAAATTTGTTGACTCCCCGTTCTTTGGCCAATTTCAGAAAGTTGCGTTGACCTTGTTGCTTGTTCCAGTCGTATGTTCCGTCGGGATTCAGGAAACACTCGGCACGCATCCAGGGGGAAGCAATCTGACTGTTCTCTCCTTGTTCCGTACTACCTGCTCCAACGTTAAAACGCCAAAGTGATAAGCCGATACCTTTCGGCTGTCCGTTGGCGTTATTCTCCGTGCTGAACAGCCAGTCGGCTATTTGGTTTTGTTTCTCCTGCGGCCAAAGCCCGATGAATTGCATACTCCAGGCATCGGAAGCACTGAAGTATGCCATCGTCTGACAGGGGTGGTCTGTTTCTATCTGATAACGTATTTCGGGGGCAGGTTGGGAACATCCACCTGCCACACCGGCTATTGAGAAGAAGCCTAAAGCGGCTAAAATCTTTTTACCTTTCATACTATTCTTCTAAAATCTTTAATTATTCAAATCACACAATACAACCCTAAAAACATCCAAACAATCCATTGAAATCCGAAAAGATACAACTAACGGGTGGGTATTACTTGTTTAATGCTCCCATCTTCATTAAATTCCATACGATCTATGCATACTTCACGATGAACACCGGGATCACTCTTCAGATAATTCTTATTAATGCGATGATAAACAATATACCACTTATCAGTACCGGGAACTTGCAAGATGGAATTATGAGCAGGGCCATATATTTCCTTTTCCGGGTTTTGGATCAATACGACAGGGGTCTTAGCTACTTTGATCGGTCCCAAAGGTGATGTCGAAGTGCCATAAGCTACATGATAATTAGGAGAGCCGGTATCGTCTACCGACCACATGAAATAGTAAAGCCCGTTACGATAAAACACATAAGCAGCCTCACGATACGCATAATCCTGTAGCGTTCCTCCTTCGGGAGTCATCACCGTGATAGTCTCTTTCTTAATTGAAATCATATCATCATTGAGCTCTGCACCTGCCATATAACCGTTTCCCCAATACAAATATGACTTCCCCGAAGCCGAATCGGTGAATACATCCACATCAATCTGTTGCCCGTGTCCTGTAGGTGAATCTGTTATGATAGGATGTCCCAAGTCGACAAACGGTCCTGCAGGCGAATCACTTGTAGCCACTCCGATCTGTTTTCCTCCTCCTGTTTTAGGATTTCCACTGTAATAAAAGAAATATTTATGTTGATCTCCTACTAACTTTTCCTCTATACATGGTGCCCACGCATTACCATCCGCCCAAGGCACTTGGTCTGATTTTACATCCAGCATGACTCCTTCATCCTTCCAGTTCTTCAAGTCGACGGACGAAAAAACAGTAAAATACCAGCCGCCCCATCCAGGCTGACCGTCTGTGGTAGAATAAATGTAGTACTTCTTTGTCTTATTAGAATACAAGATTTCAGGATCGGCATGAAAACCCGGCAAGACGGGATTGTTCGGCAGTTCTCCGAGTTCTTCCGGCTTGCCCCATTCAGCTGTAAAATGCAACAGTTCATCACGGGTAACAGATTTCTCCCGAACGATATTTTGTCGAGAGAAAATCGGTAACACCGCGACTATCATCACTAAGCTAATCATCAATATGGCTTGTTTCATGATTTTTCTCATTATCATATTTTTGTAATTCGTAAACTTCATCAGGATAAGGATATCTCCCAATGAGAGATATAGAAAACATAAGAGAAAGTATCTACTTTTTTCGAGATGCTTTCTCTTATCATTTATGCTTCTTTATATGAGTTATCTAATCATCACTTTCACGGGAAGTGAATAAACGAACTCACTGTTAGAAGACTGTGCGGCACGTACCCCTACCCGAGCGAATACATACTCCTCGCCCGCCAAGCTTCCAAGATCCGCCTCCAAGGTCATCTCCTCCCCAAAAGATATCACCGGATTACTAAGAGTCTTGTTAGCTTCCTTCTTATTGTAATCTGTCAGTATTGATTTACCAAGACAAAGAGTAAGCCTACTCACATTGGCAGATTCCACGACTTTATCAACTTTAAATGTAGCTTTCACCTTACCGTCGTAATACTGAAAGGACGCATCCCTTATCGTAAAATAAGGAGTGACCGGTACATCTACCACCGTATTTCCTCTCACTGTAATATACACCGTATCCGCAGGCTGGTCTACCCAGGGACCACCGGCACGACGCGTCAGCTTATACTCCCCGTCAAACAATGTGGCAGAAAAAGTTCCATCGTATGCAATGTTAAGTGTAATACCTGACTTATTCGCATACCCATCCTGCCAAAGAATAAAACCTGTACCATCTGTTTTTACGGGCAAAGCCTGTCCATTATACACCACTCTGCCTGATAGAACAGAAGTCGGTTCATCATAATTGTCGTACGAGCATCCTGAAAGCATCAAAAGACAACATACTATTATTAAAGATAATCTATTTTTCATTGTTCTGATATTTAATTATGGAACGGATTCTTTACTATTTTAGGATTATTATCCAATACATCCTGCGCGATTGAAGCATAATAGTTTTTCATTTGAAAATACCTGGCCTTCTTGAAGCGGGTAGGATTCATTTTCTCAAAGATAAATTTACCATTATCCTCATGTCCCGGTCTGACAACCCGATAAGGGTAAAGACCGCGAACCATTGTGTCATCACTTTCAATCCCATTCCATACTTGATCCGCAAGTCTCCATCTTTTGAGATCAAAGTAACGATGATCCTCGAAAGCCAGCTCTACCCTGCGTTCTTTACGTAGTATCTCCATAGTCAATGTACTAATGCTATTTTCCGGGAAACCTGCACGTTCACGCAATTCATTAACATAGAACTCCGGATTTGCTTTTTTCAATTCTAAAGCCGCTTCCGCCGCATTCAGATAAATCTCACCCAGGCGGAACCACGGCCACCAGTTATCCGCAGACACACCACGCGCACTGGCTCCCGCCCCTTCACTTACGAACTTACGGATATAAAAGCCTGTGTTACTTACGTCAGGAGTGTTATCTTTCGGGCCATCCAATCCTGTCCAAACTCCTCCATCATCATAGTTGCTCCCCAATTGAGGATTCACACTTAATTCATAATGACCGTCTCTCCATATAGCGACTCCTGCTTGAATTTCCACAGGAGTCCCTCTGAAAGTAGTACCCGGATAAACCACAGTACCATATAACCGTGCATCTTTTCCTTTAAAAATATCAGAAGCTTTATCGTATACAATATAGTTGTTGTTTTGATCCTTATACTTTAATGTTCCTTTTGAACCATCCAAATAATCGAAACTTTCCACCAAGCCCAATGAAGGGGAAATTGTTGAAGAACTTTCGTTATCTTCCGTCAAATGCCTTACAATGTTATCATAAGCAAAACGATGGACTTTTAAAGAAGCGATATAGTCTTTGGCAAAAATAATTTCCTTATTACCGTCTTTTACCATCAACATATCATAAAAGTTCTTTCCCTTGTCCGAATCCTTATTATACAGCTCATAAGGACCATGCTTGATGATTTCTTCCGAAGCATCAAGAGATTTCTGGTAATAGGCATCGGCCATACTAGCCGGTATGCCAACTTCTCCCCCTTCTGTTGCAATAGGAACAGACATTAAGTTATTATATTTTGCAATAGATGCCGCATATAACATCGCGCGACTCTGCAAGGCATAAGCCGTATATGTATTCGCTCTTGTCTGACTTTCATTATTCCCCGCAAGTTGATCCTTAATCTGCTGTATCTCATTGTAAATGAAATCATATATCTCATGCTCTTTAGCACGAGGCGTTTGCAAATAGGTCGGATCACCACTAAAATCATATTCCAGAACATTAGTGATTAAAGGAACACCGCCCATACGTTTCACCATCTCGAAATAAACATACGCTCTTAAAAATCTGAACTCTGCGGTAAATAAAGTCTTCTGAGATTCCTCCAGTTCCGTACTGAATTTAGCAATCTTCTCAATAGACATATTGATATCACGAATCAAACCATAATCCCAGTATCTGCCATAATCACTTCCATATTGAAGCTCATTTCTATAGTTCTGGTCCATTGTACCCGTATACATAGCATCGTCAATCTCCGTCATACCACCCGTATTAAAATCGCCATGCATTTGCGGTAACCTGTTATAAATATTAGCCAACTGCGATAATACTAACTTAGGATCATTCCATACCTGCCCATCGGTAAGTATCGTTTTCGGTTCTCTTTCAAACCAACTGTCGCCACAGCTTGTCAATGAGGAGCCACAAATGACTCCTAATAAAAATAACTTGATATATCTTGCTTTCATAATTCGTATCAATTTAATATGTAACATTAAAGCCTATAAGGAAAGTTCTCTGCTGTGGATAAACAACAGCGGCATTCGCCGAAATCTCCGGGTCAATTCCAAATTGATGCACATTGTCGAATGAACATAAATTGGAGCAGTTGGCATAAATACGTATTTTCTCCGCTTTTATCTTTCCTATAATGCTCTTCGGCAAACTATACCCCAACTCCAGATTCTTTATGCGCAAATAACGTACATTATGAAGCCAGAAATCACTATTCCTATTATTAGAAGCAGTTGTCCCTTTACGGATAGCCGGATAATACCCGGGAATCCACTCACTATTCGGATCATACGGATCTGCCCTATGCCATCTGTCTTCCAACAGATATTCCGGAGAATTTCCGTTTCCATGATACGGATTTCTCAATTCATAATCCTGATACCATCCCTGCATGGCACCACCCGCAAAATCGATGTTCAAATCAATACCCTTCCATTCAAGACCGATTGTCCCGCCAAACGACAACATTGGAGACCATCCTTGAGGATATCCGATCGGACGCTCGTCCAAATCCGTTATCCGGCCGTCACCATTCACATCTTTATAAATGAAATCTCCGGGAAGCAATGTACGATTACGGTCTCCGTCTATATCTACCGGATAATTTTTAATTTCATCTTCACTCTGGAAACGCCCAATCACTTGGTATCCCCACCAAACTCCACCCCATCGATCTTCTGAGGAGTTACGATATTGATCCCATGAATTTCCATAACGTGGTTTATAACGTGATACCATCTTATATCTTGAATAAGTGGCATTTGCACTAACCGTATAGTTCAGTTCCCCAATTTTATCACTCCAAGTAACAATACCTTCCGCACCGACATAAGCATCTTTATTTAGATTCTCGTTCGGTAACGAATAACCTACTTCACTGGGAAGTTTTACATCATAGCGACCGGCAGGTATACCACTGATACTCTTCTTGAAAGCGTCGAATGTCGCAGTCAATCTATTATCAAACAAAGCAATATCAATACCGATATTTGCACTTGTATTCTTCACCCATGAAAGATTACGTATAGGCAATCCTCTTTGATTGAGACCTGTTACAAGCTCCCCATCCAACACCGCACTCCCTTGATTCCAATTGTATCCGTCCATATAACCGAACATAGATACACCGGATTCACTACCGGTTTGACCAATAGAAGCTCTAATCTTCAAATCATTAACCACACCCTTCAAATTTTTGAAGAATGGTTCTTCTGAAATTCGCCACCCAATTGAAGCACCGGGAAAGAAGCCCCATCTTTTACCTGCCGCATAAAGATAAGATCCGTCATAACGCCCCAGCAACTCCACCAAATATTTATTCTGATAATTGTAATTAATACGACCAATCCATCCGGCCCTAGCCTCGTATGACCAATCATCATTAAAATCATTCAACAAACTTTTCTGTAGTAACGGCAAGTAATTGTTAGTCGGACTAGTTCCCTGCGACTGATAGTCCTTCTCATAATCTGAAGCTTCATAAGCAACAACAGCCGAAATATAATGTTCACCTAACTGTTTAGCATAATTTAGCTGTAACTGCATATACCTTGCTGCCACATCTCTTTCGGTCTGATATCTCCAACGAGAATCTGTCCCCCCCGTTCTTTTATACTCATCTGTAGTCTTATTATAAGTATATGCATCATACGAATACTGGAAACCATCAAATTTACTATTCGTATAATTGTAAGAAAATGTTGCTTTCGCCGTTAATCCAAAGCTAAAATCATACTGGGCATACGCATTAATATTAGCATTACGTGTCAGGTTATCTTTATAACCAGCAATATCCCTCCGGTAAAGCGCAGGATTATAAGGGATTTCATGTGTATGATTAATATATTTAGGATTATCATTGGCATAAGGACTCTCTGTAGGCCACATTTTAAACATCCCCAGAATGGCAGAGAAATAACCGTCACCTCCGGGAAGTCCTACATCTTCACTTTTCTCATATTTGCCGCTAATCTGTGTGCCTATAGTCAGATTCTTTAAAATCTTGGTCTCTACATTGGCTTGAATATTAGTTCTCTTGTAAGAGAAGTCTTTCATTAAAGCATCCTGACTTGTCTGGGATACGGAAATATAGTGATTTGTTTTATCAGTTCCTCCTGTAACATTAGCGTTAATATGCCATTGAGGTACATTTTTTCTCATGACAATATCATAATAATCATAACTTTTATAGCCCGGTTCCGTTCCTGCCATCCATTTGTCCAGTTCCTCACGAGTGTATAAAGCACTCGGATCACGTCCATTATTCTGTTCTGATTCTACCAGACCTCTGACATACTGCCCGGCATTAGCCATTTTCGGGAAACGGGTTAAATTCTGCCATCCATAATATCCATTCACATTTACCTTATTCTTTTCTCCCTTATTTCCTTTTTTAGTAGTGACCAAGACTACGCCATTTGACGCACGGAGACCATAAATAGAGGCGGAAGCGTCTTTCAATATTGAAATACTCTCAATATCTTCCAGATTCAAAGAATTAAAAACATCATTACCGGATACGTTCGAACTCTGCACCCAATCCGAACCGGTTTGTCCACCATAAGGAATACCGTCAATAACAAATAAAGGGTTTCCCATATTACGTACCTCTATGTTGATACCCTTGCCTGGACGCGCGTCCATTGCTCTAGTAGACACACCTTGTATCTTTCCAGATAAAGCACCGGCTGTGGATGTCGAAGCAGAACGAGATAGCGATTCAGATTTAACACTACTAATTGCTCCCGTAACATTACGCTTAGATTGCGTACCATATCCGACAACAATTACTTCCTCTAAAGCTTGAGAGTCTTCTATTAAACGAATCTTAAGTTCCGATTGTCCATTAGCCGCTACCTCTTTAGTTTTATAGCCCAAGAAAGAAACCTTTAATATACAACTCTTATTCTCGGTTGAGAGTGAGAATTTACCATCAATGTCTGTAATAGTACCGATAGTAGTACCTTTTATCACAACATTTGCCCCTATAATGGGCTCACCTTGGGGATCCGTGACATACCCCGTGATTCGACTTTGTGCAAATGCCACCATAGAAATGAATAGCAAAACGCTGGTTAACAAAAATTTTCGATACATCATAATCTCAGATTTTAAAGTTTTAACTAATCTCATTTTTTCAAACGCATACAAATATATCCAAACAATAACTAAAATTAGATTAATAATCATTCATGCAGCCTACACAAATCGTGCAATGAATGATTTATATACCACAAATACAATAATTATTTCTATTTTTGAGATAAATATAAAAACAGCCTTTGGTCATGAAGCAGAAAAAACTCTTCCTACTATTCATTATGCTATTGTCTTGCTCTAACCGGATGACAGCGCAAGTACCTCCTTATATCGTTCAAGAAATCGGAATCGAACAAGGACTGTCCAATAATTATGTAGTCAACATTACACAAGATAAAAAGGGGTTTCTATGGTTTGCCACGGAAGAAGGATTAAATAAGTTTGATGGAACCAGATTTACCACATACTATAAAAACACCCCATCAAAAAACTCTCAAAGCATAACCGGTAATGAATTAAACATAGTATGCGCTGACCCCAGACGTCCGATTGTTTGGATAGCTACTCAACGGGAAGGACTGAACGCTTATAATTATGAAACACAGAACTTTACCATTTATCAGCATAAGGAAGAAGACAGCTCTAGCTTGATCACCAATGACGTAACTTACATAACTCCATCAACACAATCAGATGATGGATTATGGGTCTGTACTTATTATCGAGGTATTGACTATTTGAATATAACCACCGGAGAATTCACACATTATAATAAACATACAATACCCGCTTTACCTTCTGAACAAACATGGACTATCATGGAAGAAGGAAATAATACATTATATATTGGGCATGTTGACAACGGCTTGAGCATTCTCTCCCTGAAAGATAAATCCGTCAAACACTTTATACACAACCCGCAAGACCCACACAGTTTACCAGGGAACGATGTACGCTGCATCTATAAAGATACAAATGAGAATATATGGATTGGTACGAATAAAGGCTTGGCTTTGTTCAATCCAAACACAAACTCATTTACAAACTTTCACATGAATCCCGGCAATTCCCAAGGGGCCTTATCCAGTTATATTTTCTCCATTAAACAATTTAAAGATAACAAACTCTGGATTGCGACTGAATTGAACGGTATTATGATCCTGGATTTACGGCAAAATCAATTCCTTCTGCCGGAACAGATACATTTTGAATCTATCCGGGAAGGTGATGACAATTACAGTTTATCAAACGCCAGCATTCGATATGTCTTTCAAGATTCATTCAATAATATATGGATTGGTACCTGGGGAGGAGGAATTAATTTTATCAGCAGCCGTCCCCCTTCATTCAATACATGGAACTACTCATCCATCCAAACTAACGAAAGAGCTTTAAATAACAAGGTAGTATGCAGTATTTGTAGCGACATGCAAGGAAAACTGTGGATAGGGACTGACGGAGGAGGAATTAATGTTTTTGAAAATGGGAAACGAACAGCCATTTATAATAAGGAGAATGGAAAACTCATGTCCAATTCAGTACTATGCTCCTTGAAAGACTCTGAGAACAATTTATGGTTCGGCACTTATTTAGGGAACATAAGTCATTATAATAAGCAATCAGGAGAATTCAAAACCATCGAACTTGAAAAAGGTAAATTATTAGATATCAGAACCTTTTATGAAGACCAGGAGAAAAATATTTGGATAGGTACACACAAAGGAATTTACGTTTTCAGTCTTTCCAAGAAGAAAGTTGTCAAGCATTACAATACTCTCAATTGCCAACTACCTGAGAATTTAGTGCGTAGCATCGCACAAGATGACAAAGGACGTTTCTGGATAGGGACATTCGGAGGAGGAATCGGCGTATATACTCCTCAAATGCAATTAATCAAGAAGTTTAATCAGTACGAGGGTTTCTGCTCAAATACCATCAACTCAATATATTTAAGTAAAAGCAAACAGGTTTGGGTTGCTACAGGAGAAGGGTTAGTCTGTTTTCCTACATCCGACTCTTTTGACTACCAAATATTCCAAAGAGAAGAAGGTTTGCCTAACACACATATAAGAGCAATCACAGAAGATGAAAACAGCAATATATGGGTTAGTACAAATACAGGAATTAGCTGCTACATTATAGCACAAAAGCGTTTCTACAATTATGATCATTTCAATAACATTCCACAAGGAAACTTCATGAGCGGATGCGTTACTAAAAACAATGATGGAGTTATTTATTTTGGTTCTATCAATGGACTATGTTTCTTTACTCCCGATATTGCAATGAGTAAACTCGAAACTCCACCGGTAGTCATTACCGAGATGAAAATATTCGAACGGTTAGAGACAACCAAGAATAATGAAATATTTATTCCCATATTAGAAAAAGGGGAGGTTGAGCTTACACATACCCAAAGCAGCTTTAGCTTGACATTCAATATACAAGATTACTCTCTCGTTAACCAAGTGGAATACACTTATATGTTGAAGGGACTCGATAAATTATGGTATGTCGTTAACGAAAACAACAGTGTCACTTTCCGAAATATCCCGCCGGGTAAATATGAGTTCCTCATCAAAGCACGGGTACACAATCAGGAATGGCCGGAAGAAGCGACTTCACTTACCATCCGTGTCAATCCCCCTCTTTGGCTGACGTGGTGGGCAAAGCTTATCTATATTTTAGTATCTATCAGCATCATTTATCTTATCTTGCATGCATATAAAAAGAAGCTGGATTTGGAAAGCCTCTACACTTTGGAAAAGAAAAACCATGAGCAAGAACAGGAATTGAACCAGGAACGTCTGCGGTTCTACACCAATATCACCCATGAACTACGTACACCGTTGACCTTAATCCTTGGTCCCTTGGAAGATATGCAAAAAGAAACCTCACTTCCGGCAAAACAAGCCCAGAAGTTATCTGTCATCCATCAGAGTGCACTACGGTTGCTCAACTTGATTAATCAAATACTGGAATTCCGGAAGACAGAGACACAAAACAAGAAATTGTGTGTCAGCAAAGGCAATATCGCTCCTCTGATCTATGAGATAGGGCTTAAATACAAAGAACTAAATCAAAAGACCAAGATTGATTTCCAGATTCAAATAGAAAAAGAAGAAATGTTTCTTTTCTTCGATAAGGAAATCATTACCATTGTTTTAGATAATCTTATTTCCAACGCAATCAAATATACGGAACAGGGACGCGTCACTCTAAGTTTGTATCAAACGATGCGCAATGAAGTTGCTTATACGGAGATAAAAGTCAGTGACACGGGATATGGAATTTCTGCTGAAGCCCTGCCACATATTTTTGACCGTTATTATCAGGAAAGCGGCAAGCATCAGGCATCCGGAACAGGCATTGGCCTGGCCCTAGTGAAGAATCTGGTCACCCTGCATGAAGGAGAAATCCGGGCAGAAAGTATGCAAAACGAAGGAAGTACTTTCTATATCAGCCTATTGACGGATAATATCTATCCCAATGCCTTACACGCAGATTCTACAGAACCGATTCAAGAAGATACGAATCAGGAAGCAAGCCTTGAATATCCACAAGAAACCACACTGGATACCGGTAAACCGATCCTGTTGATTGTAGAAGACAATGAAGAGATACAGAAATATATCGCCGAGTCCTTTGCCGATTCGTTCGAAGTACTCACCGCCTACAATGGAGAAGAAGGGAAGCAACAAGCTCTTAGCCGCATCCCGGATATTGTAGTCAGCGATATTATGATGCCTGTCATGGACGGTATCACTCTATGTCGCCAATTAAAAGAGGATGTACAAACCAGTCATATTCCTGTCATCCTATTGACAGCCAAGGATTCTCTGCAAGACAAAGAAGAAGGATATGAGGTAGGAGCCGATTCTTATCTGACAAAGCCTTTCAGTGCTTCTCTACTGCGCAGCCGTATCAACAATCTGCTGGAATCAAGAAAGAAACTGATAGCTCAATTCCAGACACAATCCGTTCCGGACAATCAGGCAGATTTAAAAGAAAAACGTATCGTAATCGCCGAAGCTCTAAGCAAGCTGGATAATGAATTTATTGAAAAAATCACCCTTTTAATCGAAGAAAACCTCTCTTCGGAGAAGATTGATATTACCTATCTTTCAGACAAGATGTGTATGAGCGGTTCCACCCTCTACCGGAAAATGAAAGCACTGACAGGATTATCGACCAACGAATATATCCGGAAAGTGAAAATGCAAAATGCAGAACGTTTATTGCTTGAAGGGAAGTTCAACATCTCTGAAATCGCCTATAAAGTAGGAATGAACAGTACGGGGTATTTCCGTCAATGCTTTAAAGAGGAATTTGGCGTCTCGCCTTCGGATTACCTGAAGCAGATCATACAATCATAAAAAGGGAGAGAGCCATTTACACTTAATACGTTTTGAGAAACAAATTTTGCTCCTGCCGAAAAAGAAGAGGGTAAAGTCATAATGCCTAAATTAAAAGGAAAGAGTCCGGTGCTAACACCGAACTCTTTATCTATCTTGCTAATTTATAAACCGTCCAACTTTTTTGGGGCCACTTCAAACGATGCGGCAGGGGTATTTCTCTAAAGAAAAACGTTTTAACACATTCTTTATAAATCTGATTTATAATAAAGGAGGGGAGGAACCTATTAAAACAGAGCCTGTTAAACAGCATCTACAAAAAGAAAACATTACAAGCAGTAGTCGTGCGAACTAAGTCATTCCCTCAATTCTTCAGTCATTGTCTTTAGTAATGACCTGCTATCACTTAACGGCAAATCCGTAGCTAAATCCCAACTCATCATACCTTTCAGCTTCTGTTCTTTTGCATAACGGGTTTTGATACGAATGTTATCCTGACCGTCAAACACATAAGTATCTCCCTGATAGATCACTTCATTCTGTGCAGGACTCGTAACCAATCCATTCTGTACAAAATTGAAATAAGCCTCTGTCTTCTTTGAATTATCTTTGGTCACCCCATAAAAAGGAACTCCTGCCACCAGTTTTTCCTTCGGAATACCATACTCCAATACCATCTGTATATCCGAACAATATTTCTCTATCGGAAAACGAACCGGTGAAGGACCATAGCACTGAAGTGAAATAAAATCAACAGCTTCAATAGCTTCCTTACTAATCTTATAACAAACAGGATGCAGAGATACACTGA
>OMGO01000147.1_pt1 | contig 71763 bp, 58 predicted proteins | sample 1645901 | NCBI WGS metagenome assembly OMGO01 (sample SAMN05578592, study PRJEB25193) | human gut metagenome | biome: Human Microbiome; feature: human-associated habitat; material: feces | host: Homo sapiens | place: USA:Birmingham
ACGGGTAATGATTTGCAAACCATTCTTCTTCTTAAATCCGCTTTTCTTTGCGTTTTCCGATTTTTCGGCTTGTCATCATTTGACACCGTAACTACTCTGACATTAAGTCATTTAGCGTCATTTTTCCCGTTTTTCGAGGTTATTCCAGAGATTTTTAGTAAGTTTGTCTTCATTAATTTCTAACGCTTGTAAAATTAAGTACTATGAATATACAGCAACTCGAATATATCCTAGCGGTGGATACTTATCGTCATTTCGCAAAGGCAGCAGAGCATTGTAGGGTGACACAACCGACATTGAGTATGATGATCCAAAAGCTGGAAGACGAACTAGGTATTAAATTGTTCGATCGAAACCTGCAACCCGTTCGCCCCACACCTGCCGGACGTAAGGTTATTGAGCAAGCGAGAAATGTCCTCTATCAAGCTTCTCTTATCAAAGATATCGTGAACGAGGAGGAACAGTCATTGAAAGGTACGTTCCGCTTAGCAGTGCTACCGACTATCGCCCCTTATTTGCTACCTCGCTTTTTCCAGCAATTATCGGAAAAGCATACGGATCTTGACATCCGTATGCTGGAAATGAAAACCGCTCCCACTATGGCCGCCCTGCAAAACGGGGAAATCGATGCCGCTATCATAGCGAACCAACCCACAGAATCCTATTTACAAGGAGACATATTATATTATGAGCAATTCTTCGGATACGTGGCTCATAATGAATCTATCTTCAAAAAGGATTTGATCCGTACCGCCGATATCAACGACGAGCGGTTGTGGCTGCTGGACGAGGGACATTGCTTCCGTGACCAGCTGATGCGTTTCTGCCAGATGGAAAAGGTAAAGGTTCGCCAAGCCGCTTACCGTTTAGGTAGCCTAGAGACATTTATGCGTATGGTGGAAAGCGGTAACGGTATTACGTTCATCCCGGAATTGGCTACCCTGCAATTAAGTAAAGAGCAGAAAGAATTGGTACGTCCGTTCGCCATTCCCAAGCCGACACGGGAGATCGTCTTTGTCACCCGTAAAGATTTTATCCGGCATACCGTAGCGGGTATTTTAATAGAGAGCATCAAGAAAGCGGTACCTAAAGAAATGTTGACTTTGCAGCCCGGACAAAAGGTTGTGTGATTTTTTCGATAAATCCCATAGGGTATTTCTTTCCTGGGCGATCATATAAGTACAAAGTGATTATTTACCATTAAAACAATACAAATATGAAAGCGCTCTGTAAACAAACTATGGGATTTATCCTGATGATACTGTTGGCTTGCGGTGTAACCTCTATAAAGGCACAGGATAGCGCAGACGATGAGTTTATCACTGTCAGCGGTGTAGTAAAAGACAAGCAAACACGAAAAAAACTGGAATACGTAAATATCTCTATTCCGGGAACCAACGTGGGAACGATCACCAATAATGACGGTGAGTTCTCTATCAAAGTGAAAAACGGCCTCCATGCCAGACAAGTAGAAGTATCGCATATCGGATATTTGAATGGCTTGATCCCCGTGAACGATAAGGACATATTAGAATGCACGGTACTACTCGAACCGAACATGAATACGCTTAGCGAAGTCATTATCCGGGCCGGAGATCCTCGATATATCGTAGAGGAAGCGATTGAGAAAGTAAATAAGAATTACATCGCCACAGGTAGCATGCTTACCGGGTTCTACCGGGAGACCGCACAAAAAGGCCGTCGTTACATCAATATCTCGGAAGCGGTTATCGATGTTTACAAAACTCCCTATAAGGACAGGAACGTGGAACGGGATCGGGTACAGATCTATAAAGGACGTAAATTATTGAGCGAGAAGGCTAGCGACACATTAGCCGTGAAATTATTGGGAGGCCCTAACCTATCCGTTTACGTGGATGTGGTGAAGAATCCGGATTTATTGCTCGACCCGAATATCTTACCTTATTACGCCTTCCGTATGGAAGAAAGCGTGATGTTAAACGACCGACCGCATTACGTAATCAGTTTCCAACCTCAAGCGATCTTGCCTTACGCTTTATATTACGGCAAATTATATATCGATAAGGAACGGCTTTCCTTCAGCCGTGCGGAATTCGCCCTCAGCATGGATGACCGGAATAAGGCTACCGAGGCCATCCTCCGCAAAAAGCCTTTTGGCTTGCGATTTAAACCCGTGGAGGTAGCTTTCCTCGTAACTTACAAAGAACGTGACGGCATGAGCTATCTGAGTTATATCCGCAATGAGGTTCGCTTTAAATGCGACTGGAAACGAAAACTTTTCTCTACCAACTACACGATCGTATCCGAGATGGTCGTTACCGATGGTAAAGAACAAAATAACTCCATCCCCTACCGGATGTCTTTTAAAGCGGATCAGTCTCTATCCGACAAGGTATCGGACTTCGCCGACGAGAACTTCTGGGGAGCTTACAACATTATCGAGCCTACCGAGTCTTTGGAGAATGCGGTATATAAATTAAAGAAGCAACATAAAAATTGACCGTGTAAATATACTATCGACAATGATATGGACAAATCATTATCTTTGTCCATTATCAATTATCTGTTGAAACCAAATTATTATGGATTTGTTCGTACTCAAAAAGATCAAGGAAGGGGATATTAAAGCATTCGAAAGTATTTTCAGGCTTTATTATACCCCTCTTTGCCTGTACGCAACCAGTATAACAGGAGAGCAGGAAGTTGCGGAGGAGATCGTTCAGGACTTGTTTTATGTATTCTGGAAAGAAAGAGAATCTCTTCCAATCTTACGTTCCATCAAGAACTACCTTTATGGAGCTACCCGGAACCGGTCCTTACAATATCTGGAGCATCGGGAAGTACGATACCGATACCGGAATACGGTTTTAGCCGGAGAGAATCCGGAATCCGAATCGTATACCCCGCAAGATCAACTTGAGTACAAAGAATTGCAATCCTTGGTCAACCGGGCATTAGGTAAATTGCCCGAACGACGCCTCCGGATCTTTCGGATGCACCGTTTCGAAGGAATGAAATACGCGGAGATAGCCTCCAGCCTCTCATTGTCCATAAAGACAGTAGAAGCGGAAATGACCAAGGCACTACAAACACTAAGAAAAGAAATCGAGAATTATACCTAACAGTTATGAATCAAATAGAAAAAAATAAATCGAAGACAGACCAAGCATGGGAACAATTATACACTCGCTTGGAGCAAGACGGGCTGCTGGATAAGCCAATTTCCGGTACACAAATCCCATACCGGATCGGACTTATGAAATGGGCCGCCGCTATCGTTATACTCTGTGTATCGGTAGCTACGGCTATTTTCCTTGGACGAGAACGGACACCGGAAACCACTCTGCTCACCCTGCATAATAACGAGGCTTCCACCACCTTGGTCACGACTTTGGAAGACGGGTCTATCGTTTATCTGGCCGATAACAGCCAGTTAAGCTATCCGGAACATTTCCAAAGAGAAAAAAGAGAGGTGTCTCTACTAGGAAACGCCCTTTTTGATGTAAGCGGGAATAAGGAACGTCCTTTCCTAATCGAGACAGAGCAGGCCCGGATCGAGGTATTGGGAACCTCATTCAATATCAAAAGCTCGGATAAAAGCGCCTTTGAATTGGCCGTTCGCCGGGGATTAGTGAAAGTGACACTCAAGAAGAACGGAGAACAAACGCTGGTAAAGGCCGGCCAAACCGTATCCTTATTCTCCAACCGTTTACAAGTAGCTCCGACTCAAGATAACGAACAATTTTCCGATTACACCCGCCGTATCCAGTTTAAGGATGAGCGTCTGGGAGATATCTTGCATGTAATTAATCTGGAATATCCGAAGATGCCATTGAAGACAACGGCTGATTTAGAGAATAGACGGCTGACCGTTAGTTTCTATAATAACTCACCCGCGACGATGGCTGAACTGATCTGCGCGGCGTTAAAACTAAAATGTACGCAACAAAATAATATATGGATGATTTCCGAACCTTGAGACAGCTGATCGTAGGATGGTTGCTGTTATTCGTAGCTCTCATCCCTATGAATGCCCAGAATGGTAACGTACTGGGACAGGTCATACGATTGCCTAAATCAAAAGGAAATATCTACCAATTGCTGGGACTCGTCACGGAACGTTCCGGCTATCTTTTTATATACGACAGTAAGATTATCGATAATGAACAAACAACATCAATAAAAGGTGGAGATTATACGATACAAGAAGCTATATACGCTATTACCGGTAATAAAAATCTGGCGATTCGTGCGATAGAGAACCATCTCTTGCTTTATCTGCCAGAGAGTCCCTCCGCTCCTAAAAGCGCATCCGTAACTCCCGATTCCATACAAACCTATTTCTCGATAGAAGGTTCTTTACAGGATCAATATACCCATGAGCCAATCGCGTTCGGATCGGTAGGAATCGGCGAGGCCGCTATCGGCACCATCACCAACCAGAATGGAGAGTTCCGATTGAAATTACCGGACTCACTCCGATTATCTAAGGTACGTTTCTCTCATATCGGCTATCTTCCCCAAGAGATAGATGGTCGGGAGTTAATAGATAAACATACCGTCTTATCCCTAGAGCCTAAAGTAATCTCCATCCAAGAAGTTATCGTGCGTCTAACCAATCCGAAACGCTTATTACAGGAGATGCTGGACGAGAGAAGAAGCAATTATTCCCAGCACCCGATTTACCTTACCACATTTTACAGAGAAGGCGTTGAACGTAAAAAAGGACTCGTAGGACTGACCGAGGCTGTTTTTAAGGTATATAAGGCATCTTACCACAGCAATGCCTTGGCCGATCAAGTGAAACTACTAAAGATGCGCCGCATTAGTAACGAGCAAGAAAAGGACACGTTGATCACAAAAATGAAGTCGGGTATCTACTCCTGCCTTGTCTTGGACTTGATGAAACAGTTACCGGAGTTTCTGGATCCTAGCCCGGATTCACCCTATACATACGCCCATACCGACATCACGGTAGTGGATGATCGACTTGCTAACGTCATCTCTTTCGAGCAACGAAAGAGTATCAATGAACCGCTTTATCGGGGACAGATATATATCGACATGGAAAATAATGCCTTATTAAGGGTGGACTTTGAGGTCAATCCCCAATATATCGAGCAAGCGGCCGGCATGTTCGTCGAGAGAAAAAGCCGGAATTTACGGATCACGCCCCAGAAAGTAGCCTATACGGTATCTTACAAGCAATGGAATGGCACCTACTACATTAACCATATCCGGGGAGATCTGCATTTTAAAATTAAAAAAAGAAGACAACTTTTTAACACAAATATTTTACATACTTGGTTCGAAATGGTTACCTGTAAGATAGATACAGCCAATGTGAACCGCTTCTCACGCATTGAATCCCTTCCCACCCGCACGGTTTTCTCGGATACTCACTTCAACTACGACGAGGGTTTCTGGGGAGATTTTAACGTAATATTACCCGAAGACAAACTGAATGAGGCTATTAGCAGAATCACCTCAAAGATAGAGGAAACGAACTACTAATCCCCTAAAAATCATAAAGAGAGCCTTTTCGCAAAGGCTCTCTTTATAGGTTTTTAATAGGTATTAGTCTTTAAGGCAAAAAGATTGTTTAGGTTATCTGCATGCAAAGATGGGCTAATTAATATAATTGAGCAAATAAAAAAAGATATTGTACAACACATTTTTTTAAGTTTATCGAAATTTCTTTGCAGCTTGTGTTACTTTTTAACAATTACAGACTCCAATAGATCATCTGATGGATGCTACCTCGATAGACTCCTTTCACGTCCGCCAACACGGCATGTTCGTTCGTGATCGACATGAAGTAGGACTCATCCAGCTTCAAATAAGTCGTATGAGCGACAGCTACCACTACCGCATCATATTTCTTCCCGGGCCTCTCTACTAACCGGATACCGTACTCTTGCAATACTTCCAAAGGGGAAGCGAACGGATCCATCACATCGACCTCGGCTCCGAAGTCCTTAAACTCATTGATAATATCGGCTACTTTCGAGTTACGTATATCCGATACGTTTTCCTTAAAAGTCATACCCATCACCAACACATGCGCTCCTAGGATATTTTTCCCCTGCGAGATAATCTTTTTCACGACCTTCTTTCCGATATACCGTCCCATGGAATCGTTCACGTAGCGACCGGAGTTGATCATCTTCGTGTGATATTGCAATTCTTTGGCTTTATGCACCAGATAGTAAGGATCTACCCCTATACAATGCCCACCTACCAATCCGGGAGAGAAAGGCAGGAAATTCCATTTTGTTCCGGCGGCTTTCAAGACATCAAACGTATTTACCCCCATTCGATCGAAAATAATGGAAAGCTCGTTCATAAGGGCTATATTCACATCACGCTGGGTATTCTCGATAATCTTGGCGGCTTCGGCTACCTTGATACTAGGCGCACGGTGCAACCCCGCTTGAACGACCAGCTTATAGACGTCCGATATCGTTTCCAAAGCTTCGGCATCGCAGCCAGAAACGATCTTCACGGTATTTACCAAGGTATGTACCTTATCACCCGGATTGATTCGTTCCGGTGAATATCCAACCTTAAAGTCCTCTCCTACTCTCAACCCTGAAACCTCCTCCAAGATCGGGATGCAATCCTCTTCCGTACATCCCGGATATACGGTAGATTCGTATACTACATAATCGCCTCGTTTAAGGACTTTGCCTACCGTGCGGGTCGCACCCAACAAAGGGGATAGATCCGGCTCGTTATGGCTGTCTATCGGGGTAGGAACAGCTATCACGTAAAAAGAAGCCTCCCTTAGCTTCTCTATAGAAGAAGTAAATGTGATGTCCTTATGTTCAAATACCTCAGAGGAAAGCTCACCACACGGATCTATACCGTTCCGAAGCTTGTCCAAGCGATCCTCGTTGATATCAAATCCGATAACGGAAACATGTTTAGCGAATTCCATCGCGATAGGAAGCCCGACATATCCTAGTCCGATTAGGGCAAGTTTTGTTTGTTTATCTAGTAACTTTGTATACATCTTATTATTTCATCATTCTACTTAAAAAGTCCGGATTCCGACGAGTATCCCAAACAGACAAGATTGTATGCAAATGTAGCAATCTTCAGTTTACCTAACGGAATAAAGGACGTTTTATTTCATAAAGAAGGTCCCTTATCTCGTTTTCAAAATAAGGGACCTTGTCTTCTAAGTATAAATATGTTTCTTTTACTGCAAACGGCGAATACCTATAGCCTTGTTATATTGGGCTAAAGAAGCCTTTTGCTGATACCAAGTCTGGATCAAGCTACTGTAAGACTGAATCCATGACAATTGGGCGGAGAGCACATCCAAGATCGGTAGTTTACCCTCGTTGTAGCTGAAGGTATTCAAATCAAGGTTCTCCTCGGCAATCTTACAAGCCTCTTCCGCGACGGTAATTTGTTTCGTATACTCGGTTAGGCTTGTCCATGCGTTCGCTACCTCTTGAGCGATCTTATCACGCGTATTGTCCAAGGCGTATTCCTTACTACGAAGGATGGCCTTCTGGGAATTTACCTCCTTGAAACGGGCTCCCCAACGGAACAAAGGTATCTTCAAGGAAGCGAAGACGGCCGGAGTCCACAACTGGTCCGAACCTTTCACGTTCAACATCGGCGTACCCCAAGTACCTTGAAAACCGATCGCCAAAGACGGGTTATATTTCGCCTTCGACAAATTGATCTGTCTCTTTTGATACTCTATGTTCAACTCGGAAATAGCGTAGTCCGGACGATTCCGAAGAGCTACATCCTCTCCTACTTGCAACGGCAAGGCCAGATAGGTCGTAATGGAATCTTCCACCTCGATCGGGTCTAACGGAGACACACCCATCAATGAGTTCAAGTTCTGTAACGCGATCTGATATTCCTTATAAGCCGAGCTTTTATTCAATTCCGCTTCTTTCAAGCGGGACTCCACTTGCAATAAATCGGTCTTGCTGATCTGGCCGTCATTGAAACGGATCGTCAACACGTTCGCCAACTCCCCGACAATGTCTACATACTGACACATCACATCGTACATACCTTTACGTGCGGCGGCCGTCCAATAGTTCAAATCGGCGGAATAAACGATATTATCCGTTGTCAATTCTTCCGCTTGCTCGGTGATCTTGCCTTGTACCTGAGCTGCCTTATAGTTATTATAGATCTGTCCGCCGGCATAGATGGGCTGGCTCACCGTAGCGCCTAGGCTATACGTATTATGGTCCATCTCTACGGACATGCCCGGTCCGAAATCCAAATCATATTTATTGATACGGTACTGATAACTGCCGGAGAAGTCCACCGAAGGGAAGAAACCGGTCTTAGCGGCCTTGATCGCATGCTGCATAGCGATACGCTCCTCAGAGCTTTGCTTGATCTGACGGCTGTATTCAAGGACCCGTTCCTTATATTCCACAGCCGATAGCCGGGCGTCTTGCGCTTTAGCGGACAAGGCACCCAACAATAAACAACCTATGATTATTTTATTTCTCATACCTTTTACTCTGATTTAATCTTAAAGAAAACACAATAAGTAACCGGAAGCACGAAGATCGTCAAGATCGTAGATACGAACAGACCACCCATGATGGTAGCCGCCATACCGGCGAACATAGCGTCACCCAACAACGGCAACATACCTAAGATCGTCGTACCGGAAGCCATCGTCACCGGAACGATACGGGTTTTCGTTGCCTCTATCACGGCATTCACCGGAGACAAGCCTGCGTTCAATTGTAAACCGATCTCGTCCACCAGCACGATCGCATTCTTGATATTCATACCGATCAAGCCCAACAGACCCAGCATAGCAAAGAAGTCGAGAGACTTACCGAACACCAACAATCCCAATACCACACCAATGAAGATCAACGGCAGCATCGCCATGATCAATACCGGTTTCCGGTAATATTTCGGGAATAAGAATAACAAGGTGACATAAATCAAACCGAACATCAACGGGATATTAGCGGCGATCGCCTTATTACCTTTATCTTGCTCGGATTGCTCACCGAAATACGTCATCTTATATCCTTCCGGCACCTGAATCTTCTCCTGTACCTCTTTCCACAAATGACTGAAAGCAGCCATCGTATTGGCGCCACGCTTCGGCTCACACTGCATAAGCATACACGGCTCACGGTTGAATCGTCTCACTACGTTAAACTCATAATCCAGCGAGAAATCATCGATCACCTGCTCCACTTTTACCGAACGGCCTTTAGCGCTATAAACCGGCAAAGTCTTTATATCATTCAGACTGATAGAATCCTTATCCGCATCTTTCAGTAAGATCGGCATAAACACGTCGCCCTCACGATACTCACCCAAAGGTACGCCATTCGTAGCCGAACGCAAGGAATAAGCCACCTGCTGACGGGTAATACCCAGACGCAAACCTTTCTCTTGGGAATATAGCGGCTTCCATACCGGAACCTTGTTACCCCAACTATTGCGAACCTCCATCACCTGATCATAATTCCGGGCGATCTCCTGCGCCCTTTGCGTCAAGGCAACCAACGTATCTACGTTATCGCCGATAAAACCGATCTCGATCGCCGCATCCGGAACCGGAGACAAGGCGAACAAAGCCGAACGGGTCAATATATTCGGATAGTTAGCGACCATATAATCGTAGAACTTACCCTCTTCCGCTTGCGCATCCTCCGGATCTTGTGTCTCGATCAACACATTGGCGAAGTTTGGCTTCGGACCGATAGAAGAACTGGCCAAGTAATAACGTACCGGCGAACCTCCCAAGGTAAACGAGTATGATTTGATATTCTCATTCTTGCTGAGATATTCCTCCTCTATCTTCTTCACGTTCGTCTCCACGTCGTAGATGCTATATCCTTCCGGGAAGATCAAGTCCGCACGAAAATAAGGCTTGCTCATGATCGGGAAGAAACTCTGCGGCATGATGCTCATCACGAACAAGGAAAGGAATAACGTAGCTACCACGGTAGAGATCGTTACATATCTACGCTTGATCAAACGGCCCAATACCGACTCAAATTTATGATACAGCTTCGTATCGTACGGGTCTTTGCTCTCACCCGGTTTCGCCTCTTTCAAGATAAAATTACCGAAGGTAGTCGTTTGCGTCAAGGCCAAGACCCAGCTTAATCCCAAGGATACCGCCAATACAATAAACAACGGTTTCACGATCTCGGCCACGGATGCCGGTGCCAAGTACATCGGCAAGAAAGAACATACGGCGATAAAGGTAGCGCCCAACAACGCCCACTGCGGTTTCGTCGCGCCATCGATCAACGCCTGATAACGGGAAAGTCCCCGCTTGATACCGACTTGGGCATTATCCGTCACCACGATAGCGTTATCCACCAACATACCCATAGCGATAATAAAGGCCGCCAACGAGGTTCGGTTCAAGCCGACACCCCAGATCAACATGATCAATAAGGTACCACCTACCGAGAACAACAACGAACTACCGACCAACATACCGGCACGGGACCCCATCACGATAAAGATAATCACGATAACGATCAACAACGACTCGATCAAGTTCAAGATAAAACCGTTGTTCGCCTCATCCGCGATCTTGTTCTCCGGATAGATCGTTTTCAGGTCCATACCCACCGGGAACAGCTGCTCCATCTCCGCTAAATGATCCGCCACGGCGTTACCCACGGCAACCACATCGTCTTTCGAACCGGTAGCGACACCGATACCGATGGCACGCTTACCGTCCACACGCATCAGGTTCGAGGGAGGGTCCATATAACCACGCTCTACCGTAGCGATATCTCCCAAACGAACCTCACCGCCACTTTTCGTCACGATCAATTGGTCCCGGATATCTTGTATATCCTTATACGTACCTTCCGCACGCAAACGCAATTGATAATTACCGGTATTGATATCTCCCGTATTCACCAACAAGTTCTGCGTTTGCATCACCTGCTGAATAGCGTTCGGGTCAATACCTAGGTTAGCCAGTTTCGGGATGGAGATCTTTACGTTGACAACTTGTGTCTGTTCACCGAATAGGTAGACCTTCTGTACACCCGGTACAGGAGATAGCTCCGTCTTGATCTTTTGCGCCCAATTACGCAGGTCGTCGTAAGTATATCCCTCATCGGCCGTCAAGGCATAATAAATTCCGAATACGTCACCGAAGTCATCACTAACGGATATCGAGGAGGCGCCAGACGGAAGGCGGGGCTGTATATTCGCCACCTTACGACGCAACTCGTCCCACTTGACCGGCATATAATCCGGAGACAAGGTAGGCTGCAACTCAATAGAAATCTTGGACATACCGAAATAAGACTCAGATTTGATCTGGAACACATCCGACATAGCCTGAATCTCCCGTTCGATCGGCTCAGTCACCAGCTTCTCCACCTCCTGAGGTGTCGCTCCCGGATATTGGGTAACCAAAACCGCTTGCTTGATTACGAAGGGAGAATCTTCCTTCTTCGGCAATTTAAAGAAAGAATATATACCACCTATCAGCATGACCGCTAGGAAAAAGTATATAATCTTCTGATTCTCTAAGGAATATTTTGGAATATTCATTGTTTATCTCTTAATCTGTTAATACTTTTACCTGTTGTCCATCCACCAAACGAGTGGCTCCGGCTGAGACAACCTGTTCGCCGGGTCGCAAGCCATCCGTTACGATCACGCCATCCTTGCCGATCAGCATAGACTCGGTAATCTTGCGACGCTCAACCTTTTGAGACTGCCCATTATAAACAAACACATACTTATCGCTATTGGCATCGTCAGCCACGACAGCGGCTAGCGGAACCAATACGGCGCCTTGCGTGAAACTCTCGCTATCCACGTTCAAGATCACACGGCAAGAGAAACCTACGGCTACCTTATATTTCTCTAAATTAAAGTTCGGATCATCGATATACAGATATACGGGAACGCCGGAGCCATCGGGAGAGGCTTCCACGTATTCTTTCACCTTCGCCTTGAAGCGAACGCCCTTGTAATTATCGAATTCCACATAAACAGAATAAGGAGAAGAGAAGTAATTGATATTACTCTCCGGCATCGTAAACACGACCTGTAACTTATTCGGGTTGATCAAGCAAACGATTCCTTGTCCGGCCTGTACCTTCTGGTAATTCTCCACATATTTCTTCTGGATAAATCCATCGAACGGCGCACGAAGCTTTGTCTGGTTCAATGTATTTTGCGCATACTCGAAAGCCGCCTTGGCATTTGAGTAAGAGGCTTCCGTAGACTCATACTCTTGCTTGGAGATAGCTTGTTTGGACAATAACTTCTTCGCACGTTGCAATTGCGCCTCAGCGGTCTGGAAAGACGCTTTCTTCGCCTCATATTCCCATTTAAAGTCCAGCGGATCGATCTCGGCCACGATCTGTCCCGTACGGACCTTCTGGCCTTCGTCCACGTTTAATGAGATCAGCGGGCCGGACATCTTAAACGCCAAATCACTGAATTGATCGGGCGATACCACTCCACTGAATGATTTCTCAACCATGTTCAGAGAAGTAACGTCCGCCAATTTAACTGGACGAGGACCTTGCTCCTTAACGGGTGGTTGACTACAGGAAACCAATGCTGCCAAAACAAACACAGGGATTAATTTTCCTTTCATGATAACTTGCATTTTGTTATTTAATTATGATTTCTTTTTCTTCACAGTAAATATAAAACATTCTCGCCTAGAGATTGTTGAGCATAACGTGCCTTAAAAAGACCAACTACCATCATTCACGTATGCTTCCATCGGATTTTCTATCGAATCAGGCAAAGAAGGGAAAAAATCAATTCCGGTAACCTTCTCAACGCTATCGATAGGGATCATCATCGATTTCAACGGAGTCTTTCCATAGTCTTTATTATCAAACAGAAAACCTACCCCTTCCGGTTTACCGTTCGTTATCGTACAGATTACCTTATAAAAGGTCTTCGGGATTCCCACCCGATTCTTGCCTAACCGTTTCAGGTCGTCCGTGATCACCGGGCCGGTCACGATCAACAAAGAGCCATTCTCTTTCGCCCACAAACGAGCCTGCTCTTCCAGATCTTTCCAGATACCCCGGTTCAAGCCGGGCTTTTGCGGACAGATATTACTTAGGTAGAACGATTCCCGCATGGCCTTGGCAGACCATTTCATATCGCCGGCAGGCGCCATATGTCCTCGGTCATAGCCGGAACGGGTATAGTCCTCGTTCGTGGCGCTAGCCCCTTTCACCATGGGGTCCGAGACGAACTTATTAGACCGCTCGTTCTTCTTACTTGTCGCCTCTTTCGAGGTCAGTTCATAGGCTACCCAATTGGCGATCTTATAATCGGAATTATAAGAAACCGTATAGCCCTCATGCTTTATAACCTGCTCTTTTTGTTTATTCTTTAGTCTCGGTATCTCAGCTCCCTCTTGAAAAGTATAAGCGGAGGTCTCTTTCTTTGGGTTCGTCGTTTGCTTGTTTTTCGTCGCTTGCGCAGCTTTCTTACCCGATGTTCCGGAACCGCCCTTGTCCGAGATCTTCGGACGGACTATTGTCTCCGCCCGATCCTGTTTCTTCTCTACAGGCCGTGTCTTGGATACCGGATAAAACCAGTTATATATGAATAATACACCGATAAAACAAACAACTACCGCAAAAGCGCCAAGAAGCATCTTCTTTACAGAAGACATGAATGATGATGCCCGCTTCTTCTTGCTTTTCCGGGGTTGAGGCTTACCTTTCTTTTTTGCCATACCTAAAACTTCCTATTCTTAACCTTTCGTATTGAGCGCAAAAATAGATAAATCCGGCATGTTATACAACACTATTCTACGATAGTATTGGTCTCGATTACTATAAAAGACGGCTTAATTTAATGCAGACAGCATCCGGTGCAAATTCTTAGGGAAAATCATCGGTTGAATAATAAATATCTGTAACTTTGCTTACGGTAACAGAGTGGTATTTAATTTGTCAACAAATATTTCTTATGGAAGAACTCTTTCGACTCGTACGGGATGAAAACGACATTGACAAAGCCTTGTCTATGATTCGTTCGGGCTACATGCTGGAACCGTCTTACAAGGACCAATACAATTGCAGTCTCTTGTTCCATGCCGTTTATCGGAAAAGCCTGGAGCTGGTCAAAACACTGGTGGAAAAAGGCTTTGACGTGAATGACAGGTTGCCCGATGGTGCGACACCCTTGATGTCTGCGGCCAAAAACAATGTCATCGACATTGCAGAATACCTGCTGGAGAATGGGGCGGAGCTGGACGCATGTGACGAGGAAGGTTGGACTGCCTTGATGACTTCCGCTTCTTTCAAACATTTCGACATGATGCGTTTTTTGGTTGAAAAAGGCGCAAATATTCATGCAAGAGCCAACTGGGGATACACAGTCCTGTTCTATGCCGTGATAAAAGGAAGCCTTGCCGATGTCCGATACTTGGTAGATAAAGGTGCGGACGCCAACGATAAGAACGATGGCGACCGAACCGTACTGATGGACGCGGTAACAAGAAACGACCCGGAAATGGTACGTTTTCTCATAGAACGAGGTGCCGATGTGAAGATACGGACAACTGAAAACAACTGTTGCGTGTTGGGAGAAGCCGCCCGTTGGGCTAACGCGGAGATTGTGCAACTGTTAATTGAGCATGGCGCGGATGTCAATAATGTCGATACGATGGGAATGACCCCATTGTTGTATGCTGCCACACACGATAATGTCGAAGCTGCCCAAATGTTGATAGAAAACGGAGCTAACCTAGAAGCTCGCGAACGATATAAAGGTTTCACCCCTTTGCTGTATGCCTGCCATTTGCTCAAGCCGAAAATCATACCTTTGCTGGTAGAGAAAGGGGCAGATTTAAACGCAAAAGACAAGAAAGGCAAGACCCCATTGGGGAATGCCTGCAAAAAAGGAGGGCTTGAAATCGTGAAGTACTTAGTGGAACATGGAGCCGGTTTACAGGTCGGCAAAAAGAATGTAGCGGATGTGGTAAAAGACAAAGCGATCAAGCAGTATCTTTCCGAATTGCCATGAATCTCATATTGAATCAGACAATCCTTAATAAATTACTGTAGTTATGTCAATGCATGCAATAGAAAGTTTGGTGGAATATTCCGTAATAACCATAGCGACCGCTTCGCCTGTTCCGCCTACGGCACAAAGACTGCGGGTACACGGTCTTGCGAGTTCGTGACGAACTGGAAAAATCGGTTATCTCTCCCTGCTCTCACCGGAGCAATTGCCCGAACCCGAGCGTTCTGAACACTGAGCCACATTCTTTTGTACGCATTCCCTATTTGTATTGGCATAACAATAGACACAGAAATGGGAGCAAGTGTTATACCTACCGATATCTTTGCTTATCATGCAACCACAGGCTTTCCGTTGGCCTTTGTCTTTTAGGTCTTTGCGTTTGTCGGGTAAAGCGGGAAACGTACCAAAAAGATCCGGTTCGGGTAATTGGCCTGTTCGAAGATAATAAACCAATTCATAATCCTCCCCAAACACACGCTCCATTAAATCACCGTCGATACACCGGTTATGCTCAATGCCATAAACCGTAAGGTCAATATCCTCGGCACAAGTAGCGAGTGTCACATTCCAACCAGTAGAAGCCCAAATTTCCCTCAACTTCACCAATCCCTCTACAGTTTCTTGACGTTGCATCGCATTCATCTCAGCGGTTTCCACATCCTCTTTCGTAAAGCAATTCGTCTCTTTTATAAGATTGTTCTGTACCTTACGATACGCCTTTACATCTACGAAACTGAACACGAGCTTATCAGTATATCCTTTCAACTGATTGCCGATCTTCCAAATACGGCTAAGCAGGACACGAGGCGTGATAGATGGAGTTATAATCAATGGGTCGAATCGCCAGATCACCCGTTCCTTCCCTATCATTTCCGACAACTCCCGAAATGTCTCCACCCGTTGCGTAACGCTCGGCACATTCGGCTCAAAGCCTTCGCTCACATAGTCATTCAACGTGAACTGGAAATAATAATGGATACCCCTCCTATCCAACTCATGCAAATAAGGTAATATCGGCTTCGGGTTCTTTGTCCAAAACACGATTGCCTTACACCGCTCAAACGACACATACATCTTCCGCCGATTAAACGGATTATACCAAACACAATACCCCTTGGCCAAACGATTAAAGAACCATTTGGCATAAAAGGCCGGAATATCCGTTGACCGGCTGGCCGAAATGATGATGGGAGCAAGTGCTTCGACTTGCTCGCCGGAGTCGGTGGTGATAAGAGTTCTATCCATTACTATTACTTTATTTTAGCAATCACCCTACAAATCTTCTAATACACATAAATCAGGGAAACACAGATTCAAACAATGTGCCATCCCATAATGAACTTTTATTGCGACCATAGCAGATTTACTATTATCTTGAACCAGATAAATACTTTTCTTTTATTTCCACCCACCCCCCAGCTTTTCGCTTTTCAAATTCTTCTAATGATGTCACAAATATTGGTTTAGGACTTTTTGCTATTTCTCCATTTTTCTTCTTTTTCCCCATTTTTATTTTAACGGATTGTTTTTTCTCTTGAAACAAACCACACTCCAAAGATTTAATATCGTTATTCTTCAACTTTTCATCTACACATAATATAAAGGTTACATTTTTCTTAAACAAAGGTAATGGAAGCAGATCATATAAACAATCATAAGTTTTCCTATGCCCAAGTATCCATCCCAAAAGATAGGCTGCAACAGGAAACTCATCCGGCCAAGCTTTCATATAGTTATCTATAGTTTTCTTACAGTAGGTTAGTCCATCCGCATAATCATCTTTCATCTTAAGGAAAATTGTAGCCACTTTCAGATAATCTACTTTAGGACAATATTTCTTAATTACATTTCTTATACCCTCTGCTTCTTTAGATGAATTTATTATCTCTTGTATCTTATCAGATTTCAAATTATAATCCAATGAATCCAAAAGTTTATATATACAAGTAGGTTCATACGAATCGACATCTCCTCCATTCATTTTATTCACAATTACATGTATTGCATCCATAAAATAACCTAGAGTTGTATGAGGATAAATTGCATGCCGCTCATATCTAAGAAGGTATATCCAAATAGATAATTCACCTTTTGGCCGTTTTCCTCTATATGATTGATTGATCACTTCTTTTATGCAAGTATCCGGGATCATCTTCTTTGAATAGTCGTATTGAGCATCAGACAAACCAAAAACTTTCCAAATATTTCTAGTTCCTCTTACACAATCATCATAAGTCTTCGATTTCCTATATTCGAAGATGACTTCAGGACATAACGGATCTTGTATAGGAATCCGTCTATCAATCGGACTAATTTTTTGTTCAGTTTTAGCTTCATCATCTAAAGGATATATATTTTGGACATCCTCAACCTCTATATTCTCAAAAAAAGAATTATCAAACTTCTTTGAATAATGAACAAAAACGTACGTAAATGAGCTATCAAACGCATTTGCTAAAATAAGAATTTCTCTAAAGAATTCTGGATTATTCTTCAGATCCTCAATAGAACAATCAAACTTCCTTATCATATCTCTATTCGCATGGAATATACCATATTTATACAGGTCTGCGAAATCCTGTTTCCTCATAAGTGCTAAATAGTTTGTCATAATCTCAAATTCCTCCAAAAATACCAGAACCAGAAAAAGAGGTTTGCCCCTCCAAATAATTATGTATATCGATTTTATTACAGTCATTAGAGAAACGTTGCACACTACCATGCAAGTTTCCACTATACGTAATATATAAATTTTTACGACTCCTTGTCATGGCAACCAAAAATAATCGCTTGGCTATCTCCACATCTTTAGCAATAAATCGTCCACTGCTCATTCCCGGTATGAAAACATGATCAAAATCAAGTCCTTTTGAACTATGATATGTCATAACAGCAATTATATTATTATCAATAAATGAGCCATACCCATTACCAACATACTGTATGGGAATACCACTATCTGATAAATATAGATTCAATTGATCATCTAATTTTATCCCAGAATATTCTAATTTATCATTTAAAACAAGTAGCTTATTAATAAAAGACAGAATCTCTCTATGCGTGGGAAACAATACCACAACGCCCTCATGCACCCGAATTGCCTTGCGCCCTTCTTTCTCTATATATTTTACTTCTTCATCCATATTAAGGGCTTCACACAAGCGTACTCCTATATCTATTTTTGTCAAATCTATTGGAGAGGTAAATATATTTAATTTAGGAAAGACCTTATTAACCGCACTTCGGATTGATTTAGTCAAACGATGTATAATATTCAATTGAAAAGAGATCGCCTTTAACAAAGTATTAATTTGATTTGGCTCAACTGTCTTTTCCTGTGTCTGGGGATCACATTCATATATAGATTGGTTTTCATCACCTGCAACTATAACATGTTTTGCCCGTTGATTCATCTCATCAAGAATACTCGGCGTTAAATCCTGCACCTCGTCACAAAGAATATAATCATACTCTTCACGAGACTTTCTAAATTGAAAATATGTCTGAATCTTTGCTTTAAGACCCATTTCTTGAAAAGCAGCCTCATACATCGCAATCAAAGCATGAGTGAACAAAACAACGACAACACGGGGTTTAGGATTTTTATTGATAATCCTTTTAAAAACATACGCTAACAATACTGACTTTCCACTGCCCGGAAATCCCTTAATCCATATATTTTGCTGATCAATATCGACATTGTCAACAAAGTTCTTCTGCTGATCATCTAAGATGCCATAATCAACTAACCATTTCATAATACTATTATTTTGTTAATGAAACAAATCGTGTTCTTGTAAGATTATCCTCATTATAGTAAGACTCTTGATCCAATTTAGGCTTTGACTGACGAACTTCTTGAGCTACATTTTTCAATCCAAGTCTTTGAGCTACACTTTCCAACCAGCTATACTCAAAATCACTTAAAGAACCACCTTTCCATTTTTTGTAGAGAATATTATATGCTTCTTGATTCAACCTTTGAGCCTCACCCTTATGCCCCAGTCTCTCTTCGATCCCAGCAAGGGCAATCATAGAAGGCGCATGAGAAGGATCAAGCAAATGTGCTTTTCTCAATAATGCTTCCGCTCTTTTTGGATCCCGATTAATAAGGCTATGTCCCAAATTAAACATAGGATGGAAACCATCCGGATTATTAGCCAATGCTCTTTCATAAAAATCAATAGCTTTATTCTCATTACCGGCATTGGAATATAATACCCCTACTTCATTATAACTATTCGGATTGGGATATAATTCTAGTTGAAACTCATAGGTTTCTGCTGCCCGAAAAGCATTTCCTGCCTTATTATAGGCTTGTCGTAAAGAAATTAAACTTTGTTTGGTAGGAACTCCTCCATTCTTTTCAGCTTCTAAATTAGCTTGTCGCTCAGCGGCAAGAACTATACGCTCTTCTGTCGTGAGTTCTTTATTCGCAAAAGGATTTTGGGGCTCAATTATACAATTTACACCCAAACAATTTGCTTGGGCCAAAAGAAGCTTATCAGCAGTTAGTTCAAGTGCCAGTTTTATCTCCGCATTAATAGGAAAACCTCCATCACATGTAATTTTAAGATTGAATAGCATTTTATTTTGACTTCCTACGCATATAGGCAACTCTATTACTTCTTGATTATCACGAGATGGGACAAGGTCATTAATAATCACGGTATCACTCGGAATAATTGTTCCTGCCGGTATCAACACTTTGCGTAAAGTATCTTTCGTTATCACAAAGATTGGCTCACTTGTAATAGGTTGTATCAAACATTTATTCATACCATTCATCAAAAAAGAATGAATTGCGGTTCCTTTAGATACATGTGTTTGCAAATCTCGAGGTATTAATAACTCTGAACCTTCAAAATATTTGTGTAGTGCCTCTTGGATATAAGGATTCTTTGAGCTTCCACCTATAAGAAGCACATAGTCCAATTCTTCAATAGATATATGCGCTTTTTCAATTGCACTCTTGATGGGTATAAAAATGTTATTATAATCTTCCTGCCTTTTAATTCGTAAAGGGAGACGGCTGTCTTTCGTGAAAATCGACATAGCCTCTGTGATCTCCTTATTCGTAATATAAAAATCTTCTTGCGAAAAAACTCCCTTCGTCGTTTCAATACGAACCGGCGTTGACAATGTGTTTTTACTATCACTATCTTTTATAGAAGGAAGCACAAAGTTATTAGCCAAGACAGAAAAGCTCTTACAAACATTTATTTTTATTTTCTCTGCCACTTTATATAACTTCGCAGCAATAATTTTAATCTCTGGCGAACGAAACTTATCTATTGTGAAATTATTATAAGCCAAAAAGCGAGGAAGTAGGTATTGATAGGTAAGATAACGGTCAATGTCATCACCTCCCAATTTCATAAATTTAGATATAGACAAATTCTTTGAATAAAAACCATTTACGCTTTTCCCTATTTCAAGGATAGAAATGTCACATGTTCCTCCTCCAAAATCAAATACGAGAACTTTAGGATTATAACTAGGGCTGATGGTTAAAATTTTATCAGTATCTTGACTATCATTTACATAACTAATAAACGCAGCATTTGGCTCATCTATTAAAGACTGCCTTGATACCGCCATACCATTAGCTTCCAAGGCTTCCATCAATTCTCTTCGTTGATTGGCTTCAAACGAAGCTGGAATACTTATAGCATAGTTGATATTTAAAGATAATCCAGACCTTGTACAATATCTTTCAATAAGCATTCGTAAATACATAAAGAATATACGTACACAATCTTTAGGATTTCGTATTTTTATGGAATCGATATTAGCCACTTCGCTATCATAATACTTGGCTCCTAAATCCTCTCCAATTTCCATCTTGAAAGAATACCATATATTCTTTCCTTTTTTTAGAGTGAATTTCAAATTTGAAGCACCTTCTCCTATAAGAAGAATATTTTTAAACCATGCTATAACAGAAGGTATTTTTTCACTTTGATATTTTGTTCCATCTTCCAGCATTTGATCCAAATAAATAGGTTGAACCTTGATTTTTCGGATAGAACTATCATAAGTGGCAACTGATACAACCGTGGTTGATGTTCCGAAATCTATACCAACAAAAGTTTGTTCTTCCTTCAATTGGCTAAAAGATTCTGGAAGCATAGATCTTATGGAAAGTAGATTATTATTTTCTTCTACATTCATGTCGATGACTTTCTATTTCTTGTCAGCCGACCCCATGCTGGCATTATGTGTATTTCATGGTAATATACACAAAAAACGTGGAGCCAGTCCTGTCACTCGTTCCACGATTCAAAGGCTCTCGCATGCCCAGTTTGTCGAAACGAGCAACGTCGAAAGCCCCACGCCGATGTGATCATATAATCTACCACTCACCGTTCCCATCGTAATGAAACGACAAGATACAATGAGGGCTGTATATAAACATCCCACGGGGCGTTCCCGTTGCTTTGTTCTTGACAAACTATTTAGAATTTGCGAGATTCTTGAATCGTCAAAACCAAAGCGTTCAGTAACGCCTTTATGTATATACATCCCCCCTCCGCACCAACCTAAATGGCTTCGGCGTGAGGGAAACATCGCAAATATAGTAAATTTCTAATATACATATTTCTTTTTCCATGGATATTTATAAAGATTCCAAGAAGATGAGTTATTGTCTATTTCCGATCTTTCGTTTATTCGTTCGTGCCATCTTCACGAAAAACATGTACATGAATTCTCAAAAACACGTACGAGTTTTTTGGGAAACACGTACAAGTTTTTGATAAAACATCATCTTGTTTTTGAAGCACTAATTATCAGTCGTTTACAAAAGAGAGCATATCGAAGGACTTATTGCATATAACTACTAGAGAAAATAGATATCATACGATCCGAATACATAGGATATCCTAAAACGTAATAAACAAAACCCCGATTTTACTTGTATCTCCCAGCTTTTACGTTACCTTTGCCCCAAACCTTAGCCTAGGTTTCATACTAGAACATTAATAACTTTATAAAAATTTACGCTATGAATATTTTTGATTTACTATTCGGTTGGGGCGGGCAGGCCATGCAGTTAACATTCCAATATGGATTTATCCTTAAAGAAGAAGATTTCCTTGAGCTTACCGATGAGCAATACGTGCAGTTTCACATCAAGATGGGGGAATGTAACGAAAAGATCTTTATGATCGCACCGGCAGATCCGAGAAACGCAATAGAGGCGGACTCAACGGAGCTACCGATCGTGACCGAATCCCAAAAGGACGCTTTTCTTGAGGCTGCCAAAGACATAGAGAAATATTGCGAAGGAAAGGATTTCCATACGGATGAGGAGAAGTTACGGTTTGCGGCGAGACATATGCCGGATATATTCTCCAAAGGCTCCAAGTATGAGAAATACTCTAAATTCACAGTCACCAAGCGACAGAAAGGCAAGTAGATAATGCTTTCCCGTATCGTCATCGCCTTGGGCGTAGGCGATAATGATAACCGGGATCAGCCCTTTGCTATTTCATACCGCATAAAGAGGAATATTCGTCAGGTTGCCTTGCTCCTTGTAAGGCAGCATGGAATATCGCTCCGCATGCAGGCTTGGTACCTTGTCCAATAAGTTCATCAAGGAATTAGCCCGGACATTTCCTTCTGCCTTCACTTCTATCGGGATCATTTCCGCTCCCCGCTGGATGATAAAATCAAGCTCTAGGCGCGAATTGTCCGCCGTACGATAATAAATGGGAGACACGCCTTTGCTTTTCATCTGTTGCAAAACGTATTGCTCAGTTAGTCCACCCTTATACTCCTTGAATATATCATTCTTTATCAAGACTTGCGCGGGATCGGTCTGTACCATCGCTCCCATCAAGCCAAGGTCTACCATATAAAGCTTGAAAGCCGATAAGTCCTCGTAAACAGCGAGCGGCAACTCGGGTTTCGCGCATCGAGGAACCTTATACAACAAACCCGCATTGACAAGCCATTGTATGGAAAGCTCAAAGTCGTTGGCCCTCGCGCCTTTACGTAAAGCGCCATAGATAAACTTCTTATTCTCCTTGAATAATTGAGAAGGCACACTGTTCCAAACCATCCGGATACGCGGCACTTGCTCTTTGGGCGCATGTTTCGAGAAATCAAGATCGTAACCTTGGAGAATCTCCTGCTGGATACGCCTTACCTCCCGTAAAGCTCCGGTCTCCACGTATTTGGAAACAGCCTCCGGCATGCCTCCCACATAATAATACTGGCGGAGAAGATCCACATACTTCTCATGCAACAGACTCATCATCCCATAGTCACGGCTCATAAGTAGTTTACAGGCCTCTTTCTCTCCTTTCGCCATAAGAAACTCCTCGAAACTCATAGGATACAGGTTGATGACATTAACCTTACCTACCGGATATGATACATTCTCATGCAAAGAAATTCCCAAAAGCGAACCCGCCACCGCAATATGGTAGTCCGGAGCTTCCTCCTTAAAATACTTCAACGCCTCCAATACCTCCGGAATATCTTGTACCTCATCCAAAATGACGAGCGTATCACCCGGAGTAATATCCACCGAAGTCATGGCACGGAGACCACGCAAAATTCTTTCCACATCAAAGTCCTGCGTAAAAAGCTGCCGGGCAAGATTGTTCTTACGACATACGACATAAGCCTCTTTCTTATATTCAAGCCTGGCAAACTCATGGAGTAACCAAGTCTTGCCCACTTGTCTGGCACCATTAAGGATAAGAGGTTTTCTGTCCGCTCTTTCTTTCCATTCAATAAGTTCCTTTAAAACAGTTCTTTCCATATGAATACAACATTTTTACGCAGATAAATATAGCTAATCATCACATTTTTCAGCACTAATTCGCCATACAAATATACATAAATATGCGGATATAAGGTATACGGACGTACATTTTTACGCGGCATACGTTCTTTTACCTACCTGTCTACCCTCTACTCCCCTAAGCAAAAAACGCTCTACTCCTATATGAATTCTTGCTCGATAGCTTATGGATTCTTGTTCGCATACTGTATAATTCTACAAACCACGACGTGGTCTGTACAGATCAAGACATGGAATATACAAATCACGATGCGGTCTATACATTCCACGATGATAATTTGGAAATAGATCAAGTAGTTAGTATATTTGTATATAGTAAGAAGAATGTTTTTAACTTGAAGATACGAACAATTATACCTAGTAGCAGTTATGGCAGAATATATCAAGCAAGAGATGTGCGACTTGAACGGGACGGGGGAAAAGCCGGTGTATTATCGGATGAAGATACAACGGAACATGGACATGGAGGATTTCGTGGAACGGATCACCTACCCCGGATCGGGCTTGAGCAGGGGTAGCGTAATACAGGTGATGACGACAGTAGCGGAACATCTGGCCTATTGCATGGCGGAAGGGCAGTCGGTCACGTTGGATGGCATCGGTACGTTCACGCCCCGCCTAGGCGTAGCGAAGGACAAGGAGATCGACTCGCTGGATGGTGACGAACCGAAGCGTAACGCACGGAGCATCGAGGTGAATGGTATCAACTACCGGGCCGACAAGGAACTGATACGGGAGACTAACCTGCGTTGCGATTTAAGACGGGGAGGTATCAGCCGTGTCCGGAAATCGCCCTTCACCGAAGAGGAACGTCGGACACGGGCATTGGATTACCTGGATGAACACCCATTCTTGCGCATACAAGACTACATGGCTGTCACCGGACTAAAACGTAGTAGCGCAAACCGTGAGCTACTACGCCTCAGTAGCGACCCGGCGAGTGAAATCACCCTATCGGGTTATGGAAGCCACCGGGTGTATGTCCGCAGGAAAACAGAGGGCGATCACTAATTTGAAAATGATTACCTTTGTCTTATTATCTTAAAACATATTATTTATGAAAAAAATAAAGAATATATTGTTGATACTATGTCTGTTAAGCCAAGTATTGCCTCTATCCGCTCAGTGGAAGCATGAACCTACACCAAATGATACGTTACAGTCGGTACGTGTGTTGGATAAGGGTGACCTGTTAATGAGTATTTACGCTCCCGAGGCCAAGAAGGTGAGCGTGATGGGCGATATCGCCATGCATGAGGCTACCCGGGCGGAGAATGGTGTTTGGTTTGCCACGGTGCCGGGCGTGAAGGATGGCATTTATCGTTATTGGTTCGTGGTAGATGGCGTACGGGTGTATGATCCGAAGGGTGCCTTGTCTTCCGAGACTTCCGCTTTGCTGGAGGTAAACAAGGGGGGGACGGATTTCTTCGCCATGAAGGATGTTCCGCATGGGGCCATGGCGGAACGTTATTACCAATCGAAGACGTTGGACACCATACGCCGTTTGCATGTATGGACACCGGCCGGTTATGAGAAGATGTCCGGCAAATTGCCTGTATTGTATCTGATCCATGGCGGTGGCGATAATGACAACGCTTGGCCTACGGTAGGTGCCGCCGGATTGATCCTTGATAACTTGATGGCCGAGGGGAAAATGCAACCGATGGTGGTGGTCATGCCCAACGGTACGATCCATACCGAGAGCTTGGAGGGTGAGGTCCCTTTGTTCGCAAAAGATTTGATGAACGATATCATTCCTTTTATAGAGGCTAATTACCCGGTATTGACCGATAAGGATCATAGGGCGTTGGCGGGCCTTTCCATGGGTGGTCTGGAGACACTTGAGGTTGGATTGGATCATTATCATCATTTCGGGTACCTGTGGGTGCTTAGTTCCGGATGGTTCGCTACCGACACGGACAATTACGCCAAGAAAGCCGTTTATCTAAAGAAGATAGCCGCCGACTTCAACAAGACCGTGCGTCAGTTGTATTTCACGCAGGGAGGCCCGGAGGATATCGCCTACAAGAATTGCCAAGCGATGCTGAAACTGTTCGACGCGGCGGGCATCAAGTACGAGTATAGCGAGATGCCCGGCGGACATACTTGGTATGTATGGCGCCATGATTTATATAACATGGCGCAACAGCTGTTTAAGTAAGACACGACCTACTCCACCCAATGGTGCCCCGGACCGAGATGCTTGCGGGTACTATTTGGCTTTATCAGTTCGGCGGAGGTGCCTTCCGGGATTTGGAGATCGAACTTCAATCGCTTGCCTTTCTTCTTGATACTTACTTGGATGGTTCCATAATGGGTCTCTAAGCTGGCCGAGGCTTCCGATAAGGGACCCAATTGAGGCGAGATCTTAAAGGTACGGAAGCCGGGAGAGGTTGGCTCGATACCGCAGACCTTCTGGCTCAATAAGGTAAGCGGGCCACCGCTCCAAGCGTGATTGATCGTGCCGCCACCGAAGCCCTCGGCTCCGATGCCCCATCCCTCGAACAAGGTCGTGTATTCGGCATAATCCAGCATACGGGTGTAACGTTGCTTCATCCGTTCCAAGGCAAACGCCGGCTCGCCCATCTGGAAAAGGGCCTCTAGGACATACTTCTCCATATAAGGGCTGGCGTGATACTCCTTTTTAAGCACCTTCGTCAGCGCCGGATACTTATCTTTCGAGGCCAGCCCGGAAACAACCGCCATGGCTTGGGAGCGATCGTCCGTCTCCCCTTTATAGCCGGGGGAGCGATAGGCGGAACCTGTCCAGAACTTCGTGTCGAAACAACGTTCTATGCTACGCATCATCCGGGAGATCTCATCGGCATCCTTATCCTTGCCGAGTTGCAGGGCGAAGGCTCGCTCCGCTTTCAAGGCCAGATAATACCAGCAATTGGTCAATACGCCCATATCGACATGTTCGCCCCAGTCGCCCCAGCTCCAAGCACCTTGACGCTCGATCACCAAGCCACTCTTATCGACTTGCCAAACCTCGTGCAGGTAACGGCGCATCCGGTCGTATATCACCGGGACGAAACTACTGTCGGCACTATAATAATATTGCGTATAAAAACCGTACCAACCGATAGACGCCAACATCTGTAAAGGAAGCTCCTTATCCCAATTACCCGCCGGAACCGGAGCGTAGAGCGTTCCGTCCTCCCGCTGCCAATTCATTAATTCATGGATGCCTTTTACGGCTAGTTTCTGCCCGGACGGAGAAAGGGCGTAGAAAGCCTCGCCTAGCTCATTCACCTCGTCACCCCACCATTGGGCACGTTCACGGTCCGGACAGTCCATATAATTATCACGCATCGTTATGTATAAGGTGCGGGCAGAACGTTGCCAAAGCTCGTCGTAGAACGGGTCATCACAATGGAAAGAGCCAGCGAGGTCCGTGTTGTAACCGGTCTCACGGTATTTCACATCCAGCACCTTCACGCCCTCAGGGATGATGTAATAGACCTCATGGCCGTTCATCCAGCCATAGCTTTCGTATTCCTGCTCACCCTCACGGGTAATATATTCGGCACGTACGTTGCGCTCGCTTCCTCCCTCGTAATTATCCATCCGTATGTGGATAGTCTTCCCGGCCTCCGCCTCTACTTTCAGATACGGAGTGATCTGGGCATTATAGGGCAAACGACAGAACAAGGTATCGCCTTTCAAGGATTCCCGGACGGATACATAGGATAACAGGCCGCTGTTTTTCCACTGGGGTATCGGACGTTCCACCAGATCCCCGAAAGGAGCTTTCCCCGCCTTACCGACGCAGACCGCCCCCGGAAGGGAACCTTCGAAACTCGTACGATTCCAGTTTGTTATCGCTTGACGGGCATCGAAGCGGATATTACTCTCCGGCATACGGTAATTCGGGAAAGGGGCCTCGGTATTTTGATAAGCCTCATACAAGGCGCACTGCCAGCTCGCATCGGAGACGATCTCCAACCCCGGGGCGATCGCCTCGAATAACAAAGCCGCTTTCCCGCTGTTGATATGACTGAAACCGTCTTTCCCGAAATGCCAGAGCAAGATAGCGATGGTGTTCGAGCCCTTTGTCAGGTAAGGGGCGATATCTACCGGATCGTAATAAGTCCCGGAAGGAGAAGGTCCTCTTTTCAAGCCACCCTCGAAGATAACCAGTTGGTCGTTGATCCAAAGCCAATACTTGGAATCGGCGGCGATACGGGCGATGAGTTGGTCCGGGACATCCGTCACGCCGAATGATTTACGGTAGATCAACCAAGTGTTCGTGGCGCTTTGGCAACGCTCGGTATTGATCCATTGGGCTTTCCAAGGGAAGGCAGCGGGACAACTGTCCGAGGCAGTCACTTTTATCCAGCTGAAAGATAGGAGAAACAATAGAAGAGCAAGAAGTAGCTTGTTCATACGTTTAATCTTTAAGGTTCTCAATTATTTGCTTTCGAAATCCCCAGTTGTAGAGACGGGGCGTGCCCCGTCTCATCCCAGCTAAATGGCAACTTAAATACTATCAGTCTATGGTAAGACGGGGCACGCCCCGTCTCTACAACTAGGTAAAATAAGCCAATATAGGCGATGTCATTACCGGCTTACTAAAGTCATACGGTTCTTATCACACCGGATATGAAAACGTATGCGTACCGGCGGATACGGTCTCGGTCTGATCGCCTACCACGATATCGGCGGAGCAATCAGCCGGAATCGTCACGGTAAGCATAACCTTATCCCCTTCCCGTTTCCATTCGCTGGCGATACGGCCGCGTACGGAATGGTACTCACCTTTCGCCCAATCCAGTTCTTTCACGAAATGAGGCGTGATACGGATATGACGGAAGCCCGGAGCCGAGTCGTCATGATTGATACCGGCCAGCTGGTTCATCATCCAAGCGGAGACATCTCCCATAAAGACATGGTTCAAGGAAGCGTCGGCAAACTTCGGACTAAGTGTCCACGTCTCCGGCAATGTGGAGTAACCCATCGTCTCTACCCAATATCCCCAAGAAGGTGCCTCGGTCTTCGTGATCATCTTCATGGCATCCTCGATATAGCCATATTTCGTAAGCATGGCCGGAACGGTCTTACTGCCTAATAGACCAAAATCCAAGAAATAGTTATTTCCCGCTACCACCTCACGCAGCTTATCCGCCACAAGTTGTTCCTTTCCTTCCGGTACAAGTCCCAGATACAAGGCCAAGGCTTGCGCCGTTTGGGTCCCTTCGGCATACACACCGGTCTCGACGTTGAAGAACTTCTGGTTGATCAAGGATTTGAGCGTATTCGCTTTCTCTTGATAAGGAGCGGCATCCTTACCCAGTAAAGAGGCGAAGCGAGCCATCAACTTATAATCCAGATAATAGTAGGCGGTAGAGGTATATTCATTATTCGTCGTAGCTTTCCAATACACCCAGTCACCCAAGCCAAAAGGCAAGTAACCGTCTTTCTCTTTCGTCTTCAAATAATCCAGATATCGCAGCATCGTAGGATATAAGCGTTCTATACTGCGAGACTCGCCATAATAATCATACAAGGCGTTCGGTATGATGAACATGACAGCGTCCCAAACCGGACCCGGCCACTCGCCATATCCCCAACCGCTGGAAGGAATGATACCGGAAATCTCACCCGCCTCACGCTGGTTATCGATAATATCATCCATCCATTTCTCATAAAGCGTGATACCATCGAAGCCCAGCAAACCGAGGTCGATCGCGATATGCGCGTCGGCTGTCCAGCCATTCTTCTCCCGTTGCGGACAATCGGTCGGGATACTGTGCAGGTTACTGCGGTAAGCCTGCATCGTAGCCTCCCATATCTTATTCAATAGAGGATTCGAACAAGCGAAGGAACCGGACGGACGGACATCGGTATGCATAAACAAGCCGGTCAAGTTCTCTTCCGTTAAAGTAACGGGACGGCTACTCTCCACCTCCACGTATTGGAAACCGTGATAAGAGAAGGAAGGCATGAAGATCTCCTCCTCTCCCGTACCTTTCAAGGTAAAGACATCCATCTGGAATACCTCGTCCAGTTTGACCGGATGATAATATACATTGATATTGCCTTGCTCCAAGCGACCGTCTTTCTTCAACAACTCACCATGTTTTAACGTGATACGGGTTCCCGCCTCACCTTTCACCTTCAAGCGGCAAAGGCCGGACATGTTCTTCGGGAAAGAATATACATATAACTGATCGGAGAAACGTTTCATCGACACGGGCCTCACCTCTTCCGTGATACGGATTCCCGGCATTTGCTGGGCTACCAACAGAGGTGCCGGAGCCTGCGCCGGAAGTGCCGCTTCCCATTTACTATCGTCGAAATGAGCGGTTTTCCATCCGGCCTCTTCCAGCCGGGCATCGAATTTATCGCCGCTGTATATATTATTATAGGTATAGGCCCCGGTGGAAGTCTTCCAAGTCTCGTCCGAACCAATCACCTCCGTCGTACCATCCGTATAGGTAATACGCAACTCACATAGCAGGCGGGGACGATTCCGCCAGCGTGCCTCATGAAAATTCCAGACCGCCACGGACTGCTCATTGTACCAGCCGTTTCCCAGAACAGCGGCCACGGCGTTGTCGCCTTGCTTCAGCAAAGAGGTAACATCATGCGTCACGTACAAAATACGTTTATCGAAATGCGTATACCCCGGGTCCAGATAATTCGTTCCGACCCGCTCGCCATTGATGAATAGCTCATGATACCCGGCGGATGCTACGTACACACGGGCATCCTTCACTTCCTTGCCTACCGGGAAAGACTTGCGGAACAGAGGGGCAGGCTCGAACTCCTTATCCTTATGATCGGTAATCCAAGAGGCGGACCAATCCGAGGGATCGAACTTAGCGGTCTCGAAAGAAGCCGTCTCCGAGGTAGCGCACGGACGCCCTTCACCATCCCATACCGTAACATTCCAGTAATAACGGGTATGAGGTTTCAGGGCCATTCCCTCCGCATAGGGCCGCAAGTCGTCCGGACTCGTACCGATCCGTACCTCATAGCGGGAAGCCTTAAAGCCCTCCTCATTTCCGGAGTATTCCCATGTAAAGCGAGGAGACGAAGTATCCAAGCCGATAGGCTCCGTAAGGTATTCCGTACGGAGATTCGTAGGTATCGTTAATTCATTATTGCTTTTGCAACCGCCTAATAAGAGGGCGGCGAAAGCGTAGATGCAAATAGTTTGTTTCATATATTCTATAATTATATACATTCAACATATCCAGTTGTAGAGACGGGGCGTGCCCCGTCTCATCCCAGCTAAATGGCAACTTAAATACTATCAGTCTATGGTGAGACGGGGCACGCCCCGTCTCTACAACTAAGTATAAGAGCTATGGGGTAACTCGTATCTCTTCAGGAGCGTTGATATGGCTTATCACCTTACCGTCCGCACCTTTCTCATGCCGGATCTCAATCACCCCATAAGGCGTGGGGAACGTACCTTCCACCCATTCGAGATCTCCCAGATGTGGGATGATACGTACCGTACGGCAACCCGGTTCCACCACTTGTACACCCAATACGTACTCGCTTAACCACGATGTGGGACCCGAAGCCCATCCATGGCACAAGCTATGGCGGAAACCTTGATAGCAATACGCCCCATAATCTCCATGAATATCTTTCTTTCCAGCGGGGACCAGCTCATCAATACGCCCTGCGTCAGGAAGCCATTCCATATTGAAATCCTCCCAAAACGTCGTAGCACCTACATCCAGCATAGCTCCCCAATACGTACGGATCACATCTAACGCACCTTGGTAATTACCAGCCAACGCCATCGCCCGTAGCATATAATACCCGTAAAACGTAGAGAAGCCTTTCGCCCCGTCCACCGCCAAGCAACGCTCGTTCGCCTCCTTAGCATCCATGATACCCGCCAGAGCCATCAAAGCGGCGGCCTGTTTGTCCCCGGGCGTAATCCGATCTTTCTCCGAAGGGAACCGGGATTTCTTCCGAAGGGAAAACTCAATAGCCTTGGAAGCTACCATACGGCATTCCGAGGCCAACGCATCCTCGCCTAAAACGGTACATAACTCCTCTCCCGCACGCATGGCTTGTATCATCAGCGATTGAAGGCCGGCATCGATAGCGGGTGTATTCTCACTGGAAGGCCAATCCAAGAAACGGTTTCCATCCAGTCTCTCTTGTCCGCTGGGGTCAACCTTCGAGATCAAGTGACGCAACAAAGCAGTCATATAAGAGCGTTGCTCTTGTAGATACGCAAGATTCCCTTGGTAATAATACCAATCCCGCTGAATCAACAACCACCAGATCGAGTACGAACTGATACCGTTCATCCAACTAGGCAGCGGCGTAATATCCCGAATCAAATCCAAGCTCTTAGGAACCACCTCATTATAACCGAAGACGGTACTGACCGTCATTACCTCCGGATGTAAATCCCCCACCCAGACCAGACGATCCCGTTTTACGCCGTCCCATAGATATTCCTGCATATTCAAGTGGACCGTGTACGCACCTGTCTTCCAGATCCGGTTCAACCGCTCGTCATTACAACGGAAAGAGCCCAGATAAGGAATATCCCGAAACGTAGAGATCGCACGGACCTCTTTTAATTGCAACTCCGTAGAATCACCCAATACATCAATACGCACGAAACGGAAACCGGAATTACCGATCTCCTGCACGCCCAGCCAAGGGAGCGATACCACGAAATCCCGCATCGCATGATCGTTGCTCGCCCCGTTCGCGCCATCTATCTCGCACATAGCCTCACTAACGGACTCGCCGAAACGAACCCGCACGGAAACCGGATCGTGAGACGATGGCATACCGGTCACCAGCTGAAGGCCGCCTTGCAACTCCTTCCCGAAATCAAGCAGCAAAGCGGGATGTTCGGTTGGCGTACTTTTCAACACACACAACCGATTATTCGCCAAATCCGACTGTCCGTTGCCCGGAACAAGCAAATGGTTCGCTCCCGTAATTCGCGAACTATCTTGCTGCCAGACAATACGGACCGGAGCGATATACTCCCGTGTCCGATGGTCTCGCTGCTGGGCGAACAACGTGAACGAACCGATCCCTATGAATAGAATGATTAATTTCTTTCGCATACGCTAGAGTCCAAAAGCCGGAACCAAGTCATCCAATTGCTGATCCGTCATACCTTCCGGCTCGTAACCGGTCATGCGGGCACTGAAATAGATCTGGGCGGATTTACTCAACGTATCGATCGCATCGAAGCACTCGATCAGGTCCTCACCGACGGCAAGGATACCGTGCTTCTCCCAGAACACCACGTCGTGCTCCTCCAACTGACGGATCGTAGCGTGCGCCAACGCCAAAGTGCCCGGAATCTCGTAAGGAACGATACCGACCCCTTTCGGCACGATAATCCGACATTCCGGGATCATACTCCATAACGTGCGGGTAATCTTCTCCGAATCCAAGAACGGCTTACAATGCGTCATGCCGATAATATCCGTCGGATGCGTATGCAATACCACCCGGTTATCCCGTCCCTTCGCACGCAAGAAATTGTGCATCAACAAATGGGAAGGCAACTCGGAAGTCGGTTGGATCGGTTGCTCCGCTAGGATATCATACGATTTCCCATCGGCGGCGATACGGATCAAAGAGCCGTTGGCGAAAGGATCTTTCGCCACGTAACGCATCCGTTTTCCGGTACCCGTCACATAAAAGACGTGCCCGCATAAGGCCGTCATCGCCTCTTGCAAGGGAATCGAGGAAACCAAAGCCGGCAACGCCTTCTCCTCCTCGCTCAATAAAGTAGTCAGGTTCACCGATATATTCCCGCCGTTTCGCTCAGCCCAACCCTTGGTCCACAAATAGCCGGCGACCTCGGCGATACGATCTATTTCCGCCATCAGGCGTTCATTGTTTCTTAGTATTATCATGTCTATTTTAATTAAACTATATTCGGATATAATAAGGAAAGGATCAAGATACACATGCCGGTAATCAATACCACGATTGTCCGGCGATCCACACCCTTCCATTCTTTTAATAAGATGCCCCAGACATTACTGAAAATAACATTCAACGACATCAGGATACTCCACGAGAAAGCCAGCATAACCGGGGAATCCGAGAAATAGCTCTTTCCCATCCCCAGTCCAAAGAACTGCGAGTACCAAAGCACGCCTGCCAAAGCGCAAAATAAGACATTATTCAGCAATGTACCTCCCGATACCGAGAAATAATCCTTGCCCGTCCCGTTTTTCACGTTCTGGAAAATACAATACACAGCGTTCGTACAAAAGCCGCCCAAAGTAACCAACAGTATCACGGGATTCAAGGCGAACAGATCGCTAGCTCCCGCCTCTCTCGCTTTCGCCAGCACCTCGTTTCCCGATTCCAAACCCAAATTGAAGCAGGCGCTCATCACACCGGCAAGCAAGGCTACCGCCAAGCCCTTAGTCAAGGCAAAATCCTTCACCGCCGCTTTCTTCTCCTCCTCACTCATATTCCGGGCCCGCAGGCTTCCGGCGTAACCGATCACGGCGATACCTGCCAAGGTAATGCAAACACCGGTCAACAGGATCAATCCGGTTCCCTCAAACAGATTCGTTCCACCGAACAAAGCCGGGAAGAGCGTACCGAAACCGGCGCATGTACCCAAGGCGATGCTCTGTCCCAAAGCTACGCCCAGATAACGCATACTCAACCCGAAAGTCAACCCGCCGACACCCCAGAGCATGCCATAGATAACCGCTCCCAAGCTACCCGGCGAACGCCATAGTTCCAGCAAGGTACTCCCTTCCGGTACCGCCAACATCGCTCCGAGATAAGGGAAAACCAACCAAGCGAAGATACCTTGCACCAGCCAAAAGCTTTCCCAACTCCAATCCCGGACCTTATTGATCGGCACGTACGAGCTACTCTGCCCGAAACTGCCGATCGCGATGATCAACAACCCGATCCCGATCTCTATCATTGCCGTCTTGAGGTAACGTCGGACTCATATTTCTCGATCTCAGCGATATAAGACTCTCCTACGGGGACCCCACTTTGCAGACAATACATATCCCAAACCGCACCCCAAGGCAGACTCTTCGCTTCCTCCTGCAAGGCAAGACGCTGGAAATACTTACCCTCATCCTCGTACTGGCGAAGCAAGGCGATCGGCTCCAGCAAAGCGAGCATAAAGGCTTTTTGCGTAGCACGGCTACCAATGACATAAGCACCGATACGATTGATGGTAGCGTCGAAATAATCCAAACCGATATGTACCCGGTCCAAGGCGTCGCAACGCACGATCTCACGAGCTAAATCCTGCACATCGTCATTCAAGATCACGACATGATCGCTATCCCAACGGATCGGACGACTTACGTGCAACATGATCTCGGGCGTAAACAGCAATAACGAGGAAACCTTGTCGGCGATACTTTCCGTCAAATGGAAATGGCCAGTGTCCAAGGTAACGATCTTGTTCTTTTTCGCCCCGTAACCCAAATAGAAATCATAGGAACCTACCGTATAACTTTCCAGACCGATACCGAAGAGTTTCGCCTCGATACAATCTTTCATCCATTTATATTCGGTAGCGAATATCTCATCCAGCGATTCCTCCAAGATACGGCGATAACGTAAGCGGCTGGCCGGTACTTCCTTGCTCCCGTCATGTATCCAAAGGTTCATCATGCAAGGATCGTTCTGGGCTTTACCCATCTCATCGCTGATCCAGCGACAACGCTTCGTATGCTCGATCCAGAAGTTACGGATATCATCGCTGGGGTTCGCCAAGGTCAAATCTCCGCTTTTAGGGTGCGAGAAAGAGGTACTGTTGAAGTCCAACTTAAAATCATTCTCTTTCGCCCATTGTATCCAACTCTCGAAATGATGGGGTTCTACCTCGTCACGGTCTACTTTCTCCCCTTGGAAATCCCCGTAGATCTCATGCAGACTAAGCCGATGATTACCGGGGATATAGGATTTCGCCTTCAATACATCCCGACGCAACTCGTCGATAGTACGGGCACGTCCCGGATAATTGCCGGTCACTTGTATACCACCGGTCAAGGAGCCGCCTTGGTTCTCGAAACCGCTTACGTCATCGGCCTGCCAGCAATGCAGGGATAGGGATATTTTCTTCATATCCTCTAATGCTTTACGAACGTCTACACCTACGGCCGCATAACGTTCTGCCGCTACTTCAAATGCCTGTTGAATTAAACTGTCTTTTGTCATGGTATGATGTTTTTAAATTTATATGATTTGAAAGTGTATCACCTTTCCGGATAAAATTCCTTGGGAGGGAATGCGGTGGCTATCAGTCTTCGCATCTCCCAACAATCCGTCAGTAATCCTGCCGACTTAGCCTGTATCAAGCAATTTCCAATGGCTGTCGCCTCAGACGGGCCTGCCAATACGGGAATACCGATAGCGTTGGCTGTCAACTGATTCAGCAGATCGTTCCGAGAGCCACCACCTATCACATGCAATCGTTCAATCGGATGTGGCGACATCGATTTGAGTATTTCCAGCACCTCTTTATAACGATTCGCCAAGCTATAAAATATACAATGTACATAATCGGCGTCCGAAGCGGGAACAGCCTGTCCGGTTTCCTCACAATAGGCCGTAATCTCACGTAGCATACTCTCCGGATTGGCGAAACGGGGATCATCCGGATTGATCAAGGAGGGAAACTCGCTTAACTCCGCCATCCGAACCATATCATCGTACGAATAATCCAATCCGGACCGCTTCCATTGCTCCCGGCAACGTTCCAAGATCCACATACCTGTAATATTCTTCAAAAAGCGGGTCGTACCCTCGATGCCCCCCTCATTCGTGAAATTATTCTTGAAAGAGACCTCGTTGATGATCGGCTTCTCCACCTCGATACCCATCAAGCTCCAAGTACCGCTACTCAAGTAAGCGAAATTAGGAGAAGAAGCAGGAACAGCGGCTACCGCCGACGCCGTATCGTGACCAGCCACGGCGATTACCGGGATTTCCCCGATTCCTGTCTTACGGGCGATCGACTCGCTCAACCGCCCGATCAACGTCCCCGGCATCACCACCGGACACATCAAAGTAGGAGATACACCCACGGCCTCCAAGAGCTTGTAATCGAATTTATGGGTTTCCGGGTTCAATAATTGAGACGTGGAAGCGATCGTATATTCACATACCATACGCTCCGTCAACATATAAGCCAAAAGGTCCGGTATGAATAATATCTTTTCCGCCACTTCCTGCGGTATAAACGAGTCTTGCCCCGCCCTGAAAAGCTGGAACAAGCTATTAAACGGCATCACTTGAATACCTGTCCGCTTATAGACCTCTTCCTTGGGAATCCGTTTGAAAAAGTCCTCGGGAGCGCCGTCCGTATAAGGATCTCGGTAAGCACGAGGTAAGCCCAATAAAGAGCCATCCAAAGCCACATACCCAAAATCCACCCCCCATGTATCTATTCCGATCGAGTGCAACCGGATTCTTTGCCGGGCGCATATCGTCAAGCTTTCTATAAGAGAAGTATAAAGATGATAGATATCCCAATAAAACCGTCCGTGTAATTCCACCATCGGATTCGGGAACCGATGGATCTCTTTCATTTCAAATTTGGCATCCTTTAAGGTCCCGAGCACGGCCCGTCCACTGGTAGCCCCTATATCAAAGGCTAGAAAATTATATTCCTTCATGGCTTAACAAAGTTATTTGTTTGACGAAAGCAAAAGTAGAAGCATTATTGCTATATTTGCTTACGAAAATGATTTTAAACCTTTCAAATCTGACATGAACGAACTGCGGAATGATTTACTACGTTATTTGACGATCAGCGCTACGGATGAGGAATGGGGAATCGTCGTCACGACGGTCGGATATCAATTCATCCCGCCGGGTTGCGCCTATCCACTTTCCCGGCATCCGGAGAAGTATAATTTCAAGCCTCAGACCGGGCGCATCCTGAATGAGTATCAATTGGTATATATAACGAAAGGTAGCGGGTACTTTTCCTCCCAGTCTTGTAAATCGCAAAAGATAAACGCAGGGACGATGATCCTCCTTTTCCCCGGGGAATGGCATAGTTATTATCCGGACCGGGAAACGGGATGGGATGAGTATTGGGTAGGTTTCCGGGGCATTCATATCGATAAACGTGTGGAGAAGAAATTCTTTACCAAGGAAGAGCCGCTACACCGGATCGGGCTGAGCGCTACGATCGTCGGACTTTATGAGGATATACTGAAGTTCGCCTCGGAGGAGAAATCCGGTTACCAACAGATGATCTCCAGTATCGTGCTTCATATATTAGGCTCCGTATATTATAAGGAAAAGAACAACTCCTTCACGAACACCTATGTCGTAGATAAAATCAACGAGGCACGTATATTAATGAAGGAGAACATCGAGGACCCATTAAGTCCGGAAGAGATCGCTGCCCGTCTTGGTTTAGGTTATTCATGGTTTCGCCGGATGTTTAAGGAATACACCGGCGTCTCCCCCGCCCAATATCAATTACAACAGAAGCTCCTTCGTGCGAAAGAACTTCTGACTAGCACCCCTTTGACGATCTCCGAGATCGCCTATAGCCTACATTTCGAGAATGCCGGCCAATTCTCCACATTCTTCAAGAAGAAAGAAGGGGTCACACCCTCGGAGTTCAGGGATCGGACGCATTGAGCTGGAGTGAACCGCTCAATAAGGTTTATAAGGCGTACGCATGACATTCCATGTTTTTGGTAGCCACACTCTATAACGTTCTGCCTGATTCCACGTATTACCAGCTGATGCGAAATCGCACAGATGAATCGGGCGAGCCTTGCCGTTTCCTTCCAAATCCGTTCCTAAAACCATAGGAACGGTAAAAGCCATCCAAGCGAAATCGGGGGCTTGTACCGGAGTTAATTCCACATAACCATCCTTGCTGACGATCACGGAAGCCTCATCCACATCTCCATCCTTAAAGCGGCTATCTCTAGCCAGCACCAAAGGGCCTCTTACGATCGCTTGAGCCTCGTTCAGCTCCACCAAGCGAGCCCGCATATCCAACTCCACCGTAATTTCATCCCCTTTCTCCCAAGTCCTATGAATCGGTAGGTATGCTCCAGCCAACAGATCCGTTAAAGGCTCACCATTGACAGACACCACAGTTCGCTCACTCCACGCCGGGATACGCAAGGCGATCGTAAAATCACTCGTCTTCTCCGGTTCCACCACAATCCGGATTTGCCCATCTATCGGGTAGTCCGTCTCCTGCGTCATCGACACCCTCGTCTTTTTATCCAACTCTACCTCCACGCTCGAAGCCGCATATAGGTTGACATCGATACGTCTGCCGTTTACCTGATAAGCGAATTGCGGAATCATCGCGAAAGCACGAGGTCCATTCGCATTGCAACAATTGATATGCATACCGCATTGCTCCTCTCCTTCATGCCGCCAGCCCTCCAACGGACTGTATTTCGCTATTTGAGAGGCATCCGCTTTCAGCGAGGCTAGTAAAGCGTTATACATAGCCTTCTCGATCTGGTCCGCATATAAGGAATTTCCGGTTAGTCCGAGCATCCTGTCACAAATCTGCATCCACGTGAACGTCACACAAGTCTCCATCGTATGATAAGTAGGATAGGTCTGTAACGCCTTGCCTCCATACCAGCATTCGAACGCACTACCAGAACCGGCCACATTGATTTCCTCATTGATAATATGATTCATCGTTTTCTCCACCACAGATAAATATAATGGATTCTTAGTGACCTTGTAAAGTTCCAACAAGCCCTCATAACAAGACATCATCTCATATGCTTTTTGTCCATTCTCCGGAGAGAACCAAACCTTTGGATGTGGGAAACGTCCGGCGACAGGAATATCCGCAATCGCCTTACTAATCAATCGAGGGCCTTCCGGAGTCTCCCATTGCTTTACGATGTACTTGGCAAAATCCAGATATTTATCTTGCCGGGTACGATTATACAGATACATCACCGGCTCAAGTACCGAAGAGCTTGGCATTCCTATATAATTACCGGTCGTCACGATATTCACTTTTCCGGGTCCCACCTGCGTCATCAAATGGTCGATCACCCGGCAGGCGGCATCCAAAGCTTTTCGATCCCCGGATAAGTCATAATAAGCGATCAAACCTAAAGCCGTGTATTTTCGCCCCCATATATCCCACTGGTTCAACTGTGCTTCCTCGGAATAGTTACCGATATATCCATTCGGCAATTGGGTTTCCATCAACAATTCCGCTCCATTCTTAATAATCTTGTACAACTCAGGATCTTTATCATAACGGTATGAGGCGATCGCCCCTTGTATCCATTTTCCCCAAAATTCCGATTGCCAGCGCGAGGTCTCTTCCTTATGCCGGAAAGGTTCCACCAAATGATCCACATCTTGAGCTTTCACTCGATACTCGATACAAGCGTCGATCCGTTGCCCCAAATAACCGGATATCCTCAAGTGACGTACAGGATCAGTGTTTCTTACTTGCGCATTCATACAACAAACACAAAAACAAAAGAATAGACACGACATGCCTTTTGTTAATACGGATATACTCATAAACACAATTCTTAAGGTTAATAAATGTGATAAAGATAGCACATTCCACTTGTTCGGAACTTTCAGAATTGACAAAATAAATATGAATATTGACACACAAATCGTATCTTAAAATAAAATATCTATTATTTTTCCCCTGATATATTTTGTATGAATCCCAGTAAATACATATTTTTACTTCAAAAAAATTTAAGTTATGAGGGTCATTTATCTTTTACTATCTTTTATGCTTTGTTTCTACCCTGTCACACAGGCGCAAAACACGACGAATCAATTTATGACACAGGCACAAAGCAGCCTGGAAAAAAAGACTACACCAAAGCTCGTTATCTTTTTTTACAAGCTTACAAGAGCTTATCCCAAAAAGGTGATTACAAACAGGCGATCGATGCCGGTACGCAGGCGGCTTATCTATATTATCGCGAGAATTATTACCAAGAGGCATTCGATCTTTGCCGCCAGATGAACCAATTCATCTTAACCGAGGAACAGAAGTTGCAGAAATCGCTCTATGAGCAACGCTTCCAAGTAACGAAAGAGCGGTTGGAAATGTATATTAAGCTAAAGAACGCCGCCCAAGCGCAAGTTCAACTCAATACATTAGATAATCTGGCCAGCCAAGCGGGCGATGAGAAGTTATCGAACAATTTATTATATACCCAAGCAGGTTATTATTATACGTTCGGGCAAAACGAGCAGGGGGATGCTGCTTTCCAGAAACTGATCAACCAGTATAAGGAGAAAAAAGAATACGAGAAGGTGAACGATTGCTACCGGAACCTGATCTCTATCGCTCGTAAGGCAAACAACGCCCCACTGATGGAACGTACCTACGACAAATACATCGTATGGACGGATTCCGTAAAAGCTCTTACGGCAGAGGATAAACTAGGGGCATTACAGCAAAAATACGATCAGAGCCTACAGACAATACAGGAGAAAGACGATAAATTGTCTGTTAAGCAATATATGATTGTCGGACTTATCACATTCGTGGTAATCCTGATAGCCGCCTTGCTTTTCTTGGGATTCCTTCTATTACGCTTTATTGTGCTGAACAAGAAATTAAAGAAAATCATCCAGACGACAAACGAGCATAGCGAACAACAAGCCCAATTCATCCAAAACATATCGGTTCAGATGGAGCCTACCTTGAACAAGCTTAGCGCATCCGCCAAAGAATTACAGGCGGTAGCTCCGAAGCAGGCCGAGGATGTATGGACACGGGTAGAGGCTTTGAAACAGTTTACGGTTCATATCCAAGAGCTTTCCTCCTTGGAGAATACGTTGATGGAACCGTATGAGGTTAGTTCTTTTAATGTAGGAAACTTCAGTAAGAAAATCGTGGAGAAGGTTAAAGGGGATATTCAACCGGAGGTCAATCTCGTAACAGACGTGCCCCAATTGGAGATTAAGACGAACGCCGAGCATCTGGAGCAAGTCTTATTACATTTGTTAAAGAATGCCGCATTATATACTTCCAGCGGTAACATCCGTCTGGAATTTAAACGGAAAGGCGCTCATGTTTGCCAATTTATCATTACCGATAATGGTACAGGCATACCGGATGATCTAAAAGAGAACTTATTCAAGCCATTCAATGAGGCGAAGGATCTAGCGCAAGGCGATGGTTTGGGATTACCCATCTGCGCACTGATGGCTAGTAAATTAAACGGAACCCTATCTATCGATAAGGAATATAAGAAGGGATGCCGGTTCGTCTTGGTATTGCAGATATAAAATAGACTCACCTTGTTTGTCTTTTTACCGCGATGCGGATGCAGTGACGCTGCAATCCGGGTTGCAGTAACACTGCATCCGCATCGCGGTATCACTGCAACCCGGGTTGCAGTAGCTTATTCCGGCAAATGCTTCCGTAAGAACTCAATCCAGTTACCAGAGGCGATATGGTTGATAGCATCGTCCGTAAAGCCACGGTATTGAAGGATCGGGAATATCTTTTGGAGATCGGCGATCGTTACTAGGTCATACGGGCATTGCTCCGTACCGAAAGCACCATCCAGATCACTGCCGATAGCCACATGGTTCGCGTTTCCGGCCAATTGGCAGACATGATCGATATTGTTCGCCATAATCTCCATACCACAGTTCATGCCTCTTGGAGTAGACTCGCCTCGCACCCAGTTCGGTACCATCATCCAAGCGTCTAGGGCGATACCGATCACGGCGCCACGCTCTATCAACGCCTTGATCATCTCGTCGCTAAACTGGCGGTTGTGATCTACGAAGGCCCGACAGTTGTTATGGCTCGCCCAAATCGGTCCCTTATACAAATCCAACGCATCCCAGAAAGCCTCATCACATAAATGGGTCACGTCAAGAATCATACCCAAGCGATCCATGGTACGCAACAACTCTTTCCCCATGGCATTCAGATGACCGGTAGAATCCGTACCGTTGGCATATCTTCCGGGGCCGTAATGTGCCGGGCCAACCGCCCTCAAGCCATAAGCATACGCCCTTTCCACATGATTCACCGTGATGAACGAGTCGGCTCCCTCGATACTTAATACATAACCGATCGGCTTCTTGTCGGCGGGTTCACCGTCTTTCCAAAGAGCCAGATGCGTATCCAAGGCCTTCTTATCCCGGATCATGACCATCTGGCCCTCCTCTTCCATCGCCTTATACCAAGCAAGTTGGCCTTGGGTCTGCGCCCAAGCTTGTTCCGGGGAATGCCAACCGGGAAGTGGATTATCCGGCCCTACATAGCGACCGATCTGGGTGGCGACTACTAACCCGACGTTTCCTTTACGCAGTTCCTCAAACGATATAGTGGCGTTTCCACGGTCGGGCTTATCGGTCATACCGATTTCTCTCCGGTTTATTTCCTTTAGGGGTTGACGCAAATCCCGGTTCCACTCCAAAGCGTTCATGCTAAGGTCGAGATGGGCGTCGATAATAAATGGCTTATTCATTTTATTAATTGAGAGTTGATAATTGATAATTGAAAATTTGATTACCGTTAATAGGTGATGCGGCGTGAACGGGCAATGATAGGCCATTCGCCGATCGCCTCACGATCCCGGATCACATAAGCCTTGTCGTATAAAGCGACCGTAGGACAAATATGAACGGGAATGCCATAGAATATGGAACCTAATGGATAGAGCCGACTGTCCGGGACTTCCAAGACCAGATGCTCCTCGCTCTGGGAGATAGGTTTCGCCTCCGGATGGTTCAAGAAAAACACACGGGGCAAAGGACTTTCCGAGGCTACCGCCTTGTAACCAAGATCTACGCAAACATGATGCTCATCCAGCACGGAAATGACCCGAGTTATCAATAAGGCAGCTACCTTGAACGGCATATCCGGATAAGCGTTTCCATACCCCCAATCCCAGAACACAAACGTGCCGGGACTGCATTCGCAATCCTTCCGCTTCGCGTACATCGGGAATGTAGGAGTACCTCCCATCACCTTTACCAATGGATAGGCAAACTTGCGGGATATCTCCCGGAACACACGTTCGGTCAAGGCGTACGCTGCATCCGCGCCTTGGCAACGTACCGATAGCTCCGCATCATGTATATGTCCGTCGTAGCCATGCAACCCGATAATCTGCAGAGACTTCAGCGGCAGGATGGCATCCACCAGCGCCTCCGCTCTCTCCGGGAGGACTCCGGTACGATTCATTCCCACGTTCAGATCGATAAAGACATCCAAGGTGATATTCCCGGCCTCGCAAAGAGCCGAGATCGCACGGGCATTCTCCGCTTGATCTACCAAGCAGGAGTAATGGGTGGCGGGATATGCCTTTATCAAATCTAATAAGCGGGAAATCTTCGGGCCTACCGGCTGATAGGCTAATAATACATCGGGGGCATTCATATGCCCCAGCATCTCGGCCTCGGCAATCGTAGCGCACTTGAACTTCCTGATTCCGGCATCCAGCAGCATGCGGGATACCTCAGCCGCCTTATTCGTCTTCACGTGCGGACGAAGCCGGTTCGTATCGCCTATGATCCTCTTGGCCAACTCGATATTGCCGGAAATACGATCCGGATAGAACGCCAAGGCTGGCGAGTCTATCCGGTCTACATTACTTATGACGTACCAATCGTCCATGGCTTATTCGTATAATTCGAACAAAGCCTCTATCTCTACAGGAATATTATCGGGAAGAGAACCGAATCCTACGGCGCTACGGGTACCTACACCGTTATCCGGCCCCCATACGGCGGCGAACAACTCGCTACAGCCATTGATCACATAAGGATGCTTTCCGAAATCGGGCGTACAATTTACCATACCCAATACCTTGATCACTCTCTTTATCTTGTTGAAGCTACCAAGGTTCGCCTGGATGGTCGCCAACATGGTAAGTCCTACTTGCTGGGCGGCGAGTTTGCCTTCATCCATCGTCAAGTCCTTGCCGATACGTCCGATGATCAAGGACTTATCATTCCGCACAGGCCCGTGACCGGAAAGATACAGGTATTTGCCATCTATCACACAAGGCTTGTAAACTCCGGCCGGAGCCGGTGCGGGAGGTAAGGTCAACCCTAATTTCTCAAAATTCTCATCTGCGTTAATCATGCTCATAATTTCTTTCATTTATATGTTAGTAAAAAAATATATTGATCTATTTCCTGACTCTTTCCGTTACCGGTTGATTCGTGGCGACAGAGATTCCTTGTAGCTCTACATACTCGACGCTTAAAGGATTCTTGGAGCTGGCTTTAACGTAGAGGGATTGGAGAATCGCCTGTTGGTTGTTGATCGTTATGTAGCATACATAGCGGGAATCACGTTTGGTAATCGTCAACTGGCGGGAGGGATAAGCGGTCAATGAGCATACACAAGCATTATCACTCGCCGAGATCAGTTTATACCCATAAGCCATTTTCCGTTGGATATAGCTCAAGCCATTGGTTTCCCCCGGATGCTTTTCCCGATTGACCCAATAAACGTTCAAGGGATCATGTGTATCCAGCTTACCATCCCTCAGATTCACATCGTAACAAACCAAGTTCTTATTCACGCTTCGTGCTATATGAAAAAGCCTCCCGACCGTTGGATAAGTACCTTCCTCCGGGTCCGCCGCAAACGAGGCGACGAAAGGGAAAAGCATAATAACGATACTAAGCAGCCATCTCTTTCTCATTGCTCAATCATTCTTTTATTATACAATCATATTTAAGATCATTACCCCGATCAATCCTACGACCGACACGATCGTCTCCATGATAGACCATGAGCAGATCGTATCCTTTATGCTTAGGTTAAAATATTCCTTGAACATCCAGAAACCGGAATCGTTGACATGCGAGAACATCAAGCTACCCGCTCCTAAAGATAAAACCATCAAGTTCGGGTTCGCACCCGTTTGCGTAACTAAAGGCATCACCACGCCCGCCGCCGTCAACGCCGCCACCGTAGCCGATCCCACGCACAAACGGATCACGGCAGAGATCAACCAACCCAAGATCAACGGATGAACGGGCAATTGCTCTAGGCTTGTCGCCAGCTCATTGCTTACCCCGCTATCCTCCATGATCTGCTTGAAGATACCGGAACCCGCGATGATCAAAAGGATCATAGAGATATCTTTCACGGCCTCTCCATAGACTGCCATAACCGACTTGATACTACGTCCCTGCCGGATGCCCAGCGTATATGTAGCGAACAACAAGGCGATCAGCATTACAATGGAAGGAGCACCAATAAAAGAGACTATCCCGCTCGCCATCTCGCCCATATCCTTAAAGCAATAAGGAATAACCGTCACGATAATCAGTAAAAAGACAGGCAACGTAGCGCTGATAAAACTATTCGCCTTGCCCGGCATGCTATATCTCCCGCTATCCTCTTTCTGCTCGAACAACGTGACCGGACCGGATTTTATATGTTTCAACCGACTGCCGAACACCGGCCCGGCGATAATGATAGCCGGAATCGCCAAACATAAACCGTAGATCAGCGTAAGGCCGATATTCGCGTTGAATTGTACCACCAAGGCTACCGGAGACGGATGCGGGGGCAGGAATCCATGCGTCACGGACAGCGCCGCCAACATCGGCAACCCGATATAGACCGCCGGAAGCTTGTATTTATACACGATCGAGAAGATCAATGGCACCAACAACACAAATCCGATCCCATAAAATAACGGAATACCCACGACAAAGCCTGTCACCATCAGCCCCCATTGTATATGCTTAGTACCAAAAAGCGACACCATCACGGAAGCGATCTTCTGTGCCGCTCCGCTCTCGGCCACCAACTTGCCTAGCATAGCGCCTAATACGATAATCAACGTCAACCCACCCAAGATACTCCCGATACCGTTATTCACCGAGTCCGGCAGCTTCTCCAACGGAATGCCCAAAGCGATGCCCGCCAAGATAGAGGAGATCAGAAACGCAATGAAAGCATCCACCTTAAAGTAGGATATCAAGACAATCAATAAGGCCAAACAAAGTACGACAATGATAAATGACATGTTTTTTCGCTGTATTAGTTTATAATCCGTAAACGGGATACAAAGAAAACATTTATTTCCGAACTACCCCTTTTTACGATAACTAATTACCGCTAACAGATTAAAAAAAACAGCAAATAGACAGACAATCACAAAATGTCCCCGTAAATCGGCAAAGCCGCTCCCCTTTAAATAGACCATACGCATCACCTCCACGAAATAACGCACCGGGTTCGCCAGCGTGATCTTCTGCGCCCATTCCGGCATACTGCTGATCGGCGTGAACAATCCGCTTAGCAAGGCGAAAATGATCAAGAAGAAAAACGCCGTAAGCATCGCTTGTTGCTGTGTGGACGAGAAGGAGGAGATCGCCAAGCCAAATCCCGTAAAAGCGATCAAATATACGGCGGCAAACAAATAGATCACCCCGAAACTCCCCTCCGGCACCAAGCCGTAGATCAGCCAAGCGATGAGGATCGCCACCGTCAGCAGGACAAAGCCTATCACCCAGAAAGGGATCAGCTTCGACAGCAGGAACAGGGACTTGGGTACGGGCGAGACGTTTATCTGCTCGATCGTCCCTTTCTCCTTCTCGCTCACGATATTCAAGGCGGAGATCGATCCCCCGATAATCGTCAGCAAGAATACCATGATGCCGGGAACCATATAGATATTGTAGCTCAAGTGGGGATTGAACAGGTTAATCGAAGCCACTCCCCTGCCCGATCCCATAGAGGCGAAACCTTTCTCCCTATTGAAATCCTGTATAATCGAGGAGAGGTAGGAGCTACCCAAGCCGCCCTTGGTTCCGTTCACGGCGTTAGCGGCGATCATCACGTCCGCCCTGCCCTCCTTCCCCAAGTCCCGCTCGAAATCAGAGGGGATTTCCAGAATGATATCGGACTCATTGCTCTCCACCGAGGTCAGCGCCTCGTCGTAACGATCCGACCGGTCTGTCAGGCGGAAATATCCGGAGGATAGTACCTTATCTACCAATTGCATGGAGGTGACGGAATGATCATTGTCCACGATGCTAAGGTTAATATTTCGCATCTCGAAATTAGCGGCGAAAGGCAAGATGATCAACTGCATGATCGGGATGATGAAGATAATCTTCGGCATGAACCGGTCCCGACGGATCTGCTTGAACTCTTTCTCTAACAAATATCGTAACATAGCTTATAATCGTATTTTAAAACGTTTCACACTCAAGAATACCAGCACGACCGCCATGAACGACAGTATCCCGATCTCCTTCAAGATCGACACGGCGGGAAGCCCCTTGATCATCACGTCCTTCACGGCGATGATATACCATTTGGCCGGAACGATATGGGAGAACCATTGCAGGATATCCGGCATATTCTCTATCGGGAACATCATGCCGCTCAACAACATGATCGGAAGCATCAAGGCGATACCGCTGATCAACATAGCCGCCTGCTGGGTATCGGCTACCGTGGAGATCAGCAGGCCCAGACAGAGGGATACGATCGCATACAGGATGGACACGGAAACCAGCAACAGCAGGCTGCCTTTTATCGGAACGTCCAGCAGGAAATAGGATAGCAGCAAGATCGTAGCGATATTCACCATACTCAGCAATAGGTATGGAATCGCCTTGGCCAGAATGATGTAGATGGGTTTCAACGGGGAGACCAGCAGGACTTCCATCGTTCCCATCTCCTTCTCTTTCACGATGCCGATCGAGGTCATCATGGCACATATAAGGATCAAGATCAAACCCATCACGCCGGGCACGAAGTTGTAGGCGCCTTTCATTTGAGGGTTGTAGAGCAAAGTGGTAACCGGGGTCACGGCTTTACCCTCAACCGCCGACTCTCCTTTCAACTGTTCCGCGATGATCGCCGAGCAATAGGCGATTAGCTGCGTGGCCTCGTTCGGATCGGTAGCGTCCGCCAAGACTTGTACTTGGGCATCGGCCGTGGAAGCGTACCCGGGGGGAAAGACAACTATGACGTGTACCTTTCCTTGCCGAAACAAGGCCCCGGCGTCCTCATAGCTATCGACGGTCGTATACAGCTCGAAGTACTCGCTGGCATTCAAGCGGTCTGCCATCTTCAGTGTCAGCTCATCCCGGCTTTGGTCGAAAATAGCGATCGGCACACGCTTGATCTCGGTCGTGATGGCATATCCGAACAAGATGATCAGGATGACGGGCATGAGCAAGAGGATCATTGTCGTGCGTGCGTCCCTGAAAATGTGATAGAACTCCTTTCTAACAAAGGATATGAATTGTTTCATCGTTTATTCTCCTCTCGTTGCTTTTCGAGCCAAGGCGTGGAAGACTTGGTTCATATTCGTTGTCTTAAAATCCCGCTTCAAGGCGGAGGGACTGTCTAACGCTTCGATCTTTCCGTCTACCATGATGGAGACACGGTTACAATACTCCGCCTCATCCATATAATGGGTGGTGACGAAGATCGTGATCCCCCGGGCAGCCGCTTCATAGATCAACTCCCAGAACTGGCGGCGGGTGACGGGATCGACGCCTCCGGTAGGCTCATCCAAGAAAACGATCTTGGGATCATGGATGATCGCCACGGAGAAGGATAGCTTCTGTTTCCACCCCAAGGGCAGGGAATCGACCAAGGTATTCCGCTCCTTTTCCAGCCCGAGGATATCCAGCAACTCATCCGTTTTCTGGGACAGCTGCCGTTTAGACAAGCCGTAGATACCGCCGAAGAGACGGATATTCTCCCATACCTTTAGATCGCCGTATAGGGAGAATTTCTGGCTCATGTATCCGATATTCCGTTTGATGGACTCGCTCTCCCGGTAGACATCGAAACCGGCTACCCGGGCCTCGCCGGATGTCGGGGCCGACAGGCCGCAGAGCATACGCATGGCGGTGGTCTTCCCTGCCCCGTTTGCCCCGAGGAAGCCGAATATCTCGCCCGGCTCCACCTCGAAACTGATATGATCGACGGCGGTGAAGGTGCCGAAACGTTTGGTCAGTTGTTTTACTTCTATCGCTTTCATTTTTTATCCTTATTTCATAATTACAATGCCGCATTTCCCCTCTCTTACAAGGCCATGAAACAATCCTCAACGCTTGGCTCAAGGCGTTCGATGCTTACGTCCGCGTAACCTTTGCCTTTCAGATATTCCTGTAATCGCCTCATGACATCCTCCCCATCCCTCCTCAACGTAAGATGATGAGCATCTCCAAAAGCGAAACACGAGTTTGTATCCGGGAACTCCCGCAAGTCTCCCAACAACTTATACATCGATGCGCATCGCACCGCGTATAGCCGCCTATCGAATGAGGTACGGATACCTACCGGCGTATCGATAGACAGGCATTCCCCAGAACGCACCAAAGCGATACGGTCGCAACGGGAGGCCTCATCCATATAAGGCGTAGAGACAAGTATCGTAATGCCTTGCCGTTTCAGACGATCCAGCATATCCCAGAACTCAGAGCGGGAGACGGGATCGACCCCCGTCGTAGGCTCATCCAAGAACAAGACATCCGGACGATGGATCAAGGCGCAACTCAAAGCCAGCTTCTGCTTCATACCACCGGACAGCTTCCCCGCCCGCCGATGCTTGAACGGCTCTATCTGACTATAGATATCCCGTACCAGATCGTAGTTCTCCTCGATCGTCGTATTGAAGACCGTAGCGAAGAAGTTCAAGTTCTCCTCTACTGTCAGGTCTTGGTAGAGCGAAAAGCGGCCGGGCATATATCCTACCCGCCGACGGATCTCCTTCAAGTCTTTCACCACGTCCAAGCCGCAGACAGAGGCGGTACCGCTATCGGCCAGCAACAACGTGGTCAGGATACGGAACAGGGTGGTCTTTCCCGCCCCATCCGGACCGATTAACCCGAACAACTCACCCGAGCCGATCTCCAGCGACAGATCCCGCAAGGCCTCGACATCGCCATAACGCTTGGTGATATGATTTATATGAATCTCGTTATTCATATTTAATCTCCCCATATTGCCCGATCTTCAGATAACCATCGTTGCGGACGGCGATCTTGATGGCATATACCAAATTAGCCCGTTCGTCCTTCGTCTGGATACCTTTCGGGGTAAACTCGGATTTATCGGAGATCCACGTGATCGTACCGGGGTATTCCCGGCGATCATTCCCATAGTCGGCGAAGACCTTGAGAGATTGCCCTAGTTTCAGGTGGGATAACTGATCCGCCGTCACATAGGCACGGAGATAAAGCAAGTCCGTATCGGCGATCTTGTAAAGCGGTTTGCCTGCCGCCGTCACCTCTCCCGGTTCGGCGTATTTCACCAATACCGTACCGGTCTGGGGATTGAGGATACGGCTTTTCATCAGTTGATCATCCAATTGCATGATCTGGTATTGCAGGCCCTCCGCCTCGGCGTCGGCACCTCCCGTCGTCTTGCTTAAGGAGGAGTATTGGGCATCCAGTTGTTTCTGGAGATATTTGATGTTATTCACGATATCGTCTAGTTGCTTTTGGTTACCCGCTTTCGCACGCACCAAGTTTTCCTGTCGCTGTTGCTCGGTCTTAGCCGTGGCGATTTGTTGTTCCAAGACAGCGATCTGCTTACGGATATCCGGCTTGCGAATATCTACCGAGCGAAGGCTGGCAGAGAGTTGCATCTTCCGCAGAAAAAGCTGGGTGCTATCCACGTAACCCACGATGGCGCCGGCATCCAAGCGATCGCCCTCCTCGATATTCAATTCCATGATCTTTCCGTTGGCTTCCGAAGATACCAAGATCTCGGTTGCCTCAAAGGTACCGGAAGCGTCAAAATCATTGTCTGTATTACCGCAAGCCGTCCATAGAAGGCTGCATAAGCTGATAAAAATCAAATGTCTCATAAATCAATTGTATTTGTCATACTCTATTTAATTCGTTGTATACATATAATTATAAATGGTCATCAAGCGCTGTACACGATGCGCCGCGGCGGTTTGCCGGGCCATGTCCTCGGCGTTGATCTCCCGGATTAGGTCCGTGACGGAAATCACGCCATTCTCCAGCTTCACCTCCGCCGCCTGCTTGATGCTTGTTCTCAGACGGATGATATCGTCATCGGCACGCATCAGGTCCGTCATTTTCTTTATCTCCGTGTTTTGCTGCAAAAGTTGCAGGCGGGTATTGAATAAGAAGGTCTCCCGTTGCACATCAATCTGGCGACGGCTTACCTCGATCTTCCTCCGGTCGTTCTTCAGCGTGTACAACTTCCCCAGATTCCAAGAAAGACGGACACCGGCCACATAATAAGGCTCGAAACTATCCTCCAGCATATTCAAGCCCGGCCGGCCGTAACCACCTTGTACGAAAGCTCCGATACGAGGCATCAAGCCCGCCGTTACCTGCTTGTTTTGCGTCTCGATCCATTCGCTCTTAGCATCCAAGGCCCGTAATTCCGGACGGTTGATTTGCGTGAACAATGAACGCTCGGGTGACTCCGGAGTCTTCAAGACGACTTGATCCGTCAGCGGTTTATTGATAAAGGTCGCCAACATCTGCCGATATACCGTACGAGACGCTTTTAGCTCAATCTCATTTTGGCGGGCATTCAGCAGTTCCACTTCCATACTTTCCAGATCCGATTGATTCGCCACGCCATTCTCCATCATCGCCTCGATACGCTCGATATTGACCTGCAACTCCTTTTGGAGCAAAGCGTTCTGACGTATCAACTCGTCTTGCAGCAGGCAACCGAAGTAGATTTGATTCACCCGGTCGTTCAGCGCATACAACTCACTTTCCAATTGCTCCCGGTTGGCGATCGCCTCGGCACGAGTCAAGGCACGGGCCGAACGGGTGCTACCGCCGTCCCAAATCGTCTGGTCCACCTGCGCCACGACTTGATACTGATCCTTGCTCAAGCTCGGGATCTCAAAGCCGGGAAGAAGCGAGGAAATCTTATCGCCATCGAAAGGCAACTTCGTCACGTCGCTCTGATAGCTTGCCTTACCGCTTACCGAGAGCTGGGGAAGCCAAGCCTTGCCCACATTACTCAAGCTATAACGCTCCGTCTGATCGATCAAACCCATTTGATGAATCTGCGGATAATTCGCCCTCGCCCATTCGTAACATTGCGTGATCGTGACCGATTCCTGTCCGCCAACCCTCCCGGCATACCCAAACAGGCTAATTAACAATAATACATATACACCTCTCATATACTCTATGATATGTTTATTAAATTGAACAAATCCATCATCTGGCATCCGGGACCATCAGCTGGGTTATTACCTCGACGATCAAATCCCTGCGCCTATCCATATATTCCTCAAACCGCCCCATATCGTTATCCAAAAAAGCCGCCGCTAGTGGCTTGCGGATCAACAACGGGAAGACCACTAGGCTCACCAAGGTCGAAACTAAATCTATGACCGGCATCTTCCGTAGAAGCCCCTTGTCCATCTCCTCCTCTATCTGACGACGAAGACGCAAGATGGGCTGTATTTTTCTCGGGTCTCTCAGCACGGTCTGGAATAAACGTTCCGGATCTCTGTTTAACTCGCCCACCACAAAACTCGGAAACATCGGGTTCGCACGAACAATTCCCATATACAGATCAACGATCACCGGCATTTTCTCCAGCATCGTACTCTTCTCATCCAAAACCCGATCGATGTTCGGCAACAATGAAGAAAGCAATTGCCCGAAAATAGCGTCGAACAGAATCTCTTTCGTCCTATAATAATAATGTAAGGCCGTCCTGCCAATACCCACTTCTGCCGCCACGTCACTCATGGTAGCCGCCTCGTACCCCTTTCGGACAAACACTCGCTTCGCCGCTTCTATGATGCGAGGCTCCATCTCATTCATGTCTTTCGCTTCCATAATTAAATGTTATTTTTTGTTTTGTCACTATCGTTTGTCATTATAGTTTGACATATGCGTCAAAAGTAGTATAAAAAAATTACATAGCAAGTAAAACCTAAGTTTTCTTGCTATGTAATCCTTCTTAAATAATTATTGGATCGTGCGAGCCTCAACTCCTTCGGTCGTAATCTCCACAGGATTGATCAATCCCTCCTCGTTAAACGTCATCTTCTCAATACAAGTCTCCCGGTGGTCACGTGTCTTGACCCCGGCCGGCCGGCGATGGTACACGATGTAGTAATCTTCCGAATTCGGCACATGCATGATCGAGTGGTGACCCGCTCCGTTGGCGATATCGAAATTTTGCCGCAAGACCTCCCCGATACGATTGAACGGGCCAAAAGGAGAATCGGAGATGGCGTAAGCGACCTTGTAATCCGGTCCGGTCCAACCACCCTCACTCCACATGAAGTAATATTTACCATTCTTCTTAAACATAAACGGGCCTTCCACATAATCCTTGGGAGTTACCTCTTTATAAATCGTTCCGTCCTCGAACGGTATAAGTCCGGTAAAGTCTTTATTCAAGCGTACCATGTTGCAGTGCTTCCAACCACCGTAATACATATAATACTCATCATTGTCAGCGTCGTGGAAAACAAACTGGTCGATCGGCTGCGCCCCGTTCACGATCTCGTTGATCAGCGGCTTACCCAGCAAATCCTTATAAGGCCCTTCCGGACGATCGCTCACGGCAACACCGATGCCTCCGATCTCTCCCTCGTGCACGTCATTCGCCCCAAAGAAAAGATAATACTTACCGTCCTTGTTGATTACCGAAGGAGCCCACATAGCGATCTTCGCCCATTTCACCTCAGCCGTATCAAGAATGGCGGTATGCTTGGTCCAATTCACCAAATCCTTAGAAGAGAAGCAATCGAAGAAGGTTTGCTTCTCATATAAATCACTCGTAGTCGGGTAAATCCAATAGGTATCCCCGTAAATAATTCCCTCCGGATCGGCGTACCAACCCTCGAATACAGGATTACCACTCTTCGCTACCTCTTCGCTTGGAGCCTGTTTAGGACCCCCGCAGGACATCAAGGCACCGGCCATCAATACTGTGTAAAACAGGCTTTTCTTTCCGTTTATCATCAATAGTAGATTATTTATTAGTAAATCAAATAGTATCTTTTAATTATTCGAGTTCTCCATGTTCTTCGCCAAACCACCTTCCGAGGTCTCCTTATAAAGACTGGGCAAATCATTACCTGTCTGGCGCATCACCTCAACCACCTGATCAAAACTTACCCGGTGTTTTCCGTCGGAGAAGTTCGAGAACGTATTCGCGTCAAGTGCACGGGCGGCGGCAAAAGCGTTTCGCTCGATACAAGGGATTTGTACCAAGCCACAAACAGGATCGCAAGTCAATCCCAAGTGATGCTCCAATCCCATCTCGGCGGCATACTCGATCTGCGCGGGCGTACCACCAAACAACTGACTGGCGGCAGCGGCAGCCATAGCGCAAGCCACGCCAACCTCACCTTGGCAACCTACCTCTGCCCCCGATACGGAGGCATTCGTACGCACCACATTTCCAAACAAGCCTGCCGTAGCCAACGCACGCAATATACGGGAATCACGGAACTCACGCGTCTCCTTCAAGTGATAAAGGACCGCAGGCATTACACCGCAAGAACCACAAGTCGGAGCGGTCACGATCTTCCCACCGCACGCGTTCTCCTCAGACACCGCCAAGGCATAGGCATACACCATTCCCCGGCTCTTGATACTGCTGCCATAGCCTTTCGCACGGATCATATAATCGGAAGCCTTACGACGAATGCCCAAACCTCCCGGCAAGATGCCTTCCGCTTCCAGGCCACGACGAACCGCATCCTGCATCACTTCCCATACCTCAGCCAGATAATCCCAGATAGAAGGGCCTTCGTGCTGCTCGACATATTCCCAATAGGAATGGCCAGTCTTCTCACACCAAGCCTGTATCTCCTTGATCGTATGCATATCGTATACTTGCTCCGTCCTCAACTCATTGAAAGACTCGTTCGCCAAGGTTCCCCCGCCGATACTATATACGGTCCACGTATCCAGCTCCTCGCCACTCTCATTATACGACTCGAACAACATCCCGTTCGGGTGAAACGGCAAGAAAGTCTTGGGTTCCCAAGTAATATTTGTCTTCGCGACCGGCTGTAATACCTCAAGAATAGCTGCGTCCGTCATATGGCCTTTTCCCGTAGCCGCCAGACTACCATATAAGGTTACGTTAAAACGAACAGCGCCCCGGTTACGTTCCAAGAACATTTGTGCCGCACGCATCGGCCCCATAGTATGACTGCTTGAAGGGCCATGACCCATCCGGTATATTTGTTTGATTGATTCCATCTTTCTTCGATCTAAGTTTTCTTGTTTCTATACTTTAAGGAAAATATTATGTTTATAAAACGCATACAAAAGTACATAAATTACCGATACATTGCACATGGCAATGAGCACCGGATAATAATTTCCTAAATATTGCTGGGTTCCGAAAAACAAGGATTCGCCGATACACCTAAAACTTACCACGTTAGTAAGCATATAAGCCAATATTGAATTCATGCCGTACACTTTCAGCCAAGTCGTATACTTTCGATGCCCTTTATAGTCGATCCAATAATAGAACAACCCCATAAGCAAGAAACAGTACCCACTGCTCACCAATACCATCGAACTGGTCCACAGTTTCTTAATAACGGGAAGCTCGATCCCCCAAAGCCATCCGGCGATAACCATACCCAGACCAATACCGAATAACATCCGTAATTTGAGCCGCTCGGAATATAATTTGTTCTTTAGGATATATCCGGCGAACAACCCGGTCAACACGGTTACCCCGAAATTCAAGCTGCTCAGTATCCATGTATAACGATACCAAGTAGCGAATATCACCTCCCCGTTCTCCACCGTCGCCCCATCCCGGAAACGTCCCAGTACGGTGCGGTCGATCCATTCGGCCAAATTACTATCCGGTGTGTACGAACCTCCCCCATAGTTACCGACCGTAATAAACTCCATCGCTCCCCAAAAGATTAATAAAAGAGCCGCCGCTATACCGATCTGTACCCGTATCCTTACATGCAAGAATAACAAAGAAGCAATCAAATACCCCATAGCGATCGACTGCAAAGTATTTGAATACAAATAAACCCGGTCCGGGTCCAAAGCCAATAAATTACCTTGGCACATCATACCGAAGACCCAAAGCAGTAGCACCCGTTTCCCGATCCGCCGATATACCGCCATCTTATCGGGCATATCCTTATAACGAGACAAAGAGAAAGGCATGGAAACTCCCGCCATGAATAAGAATAAGGGCATCACGAGATCCCACGTAGAGAATCCCTCCCATTCCACATGCGAGAATCCCCACATAAAAGAATTAAACCAAGGCATATCGATCGCATGGGCCAACGGATGCAACACCATCTCCAACACCACTAAGCAAAAAAGGTCGAAGCCACGGAGTACGTCCAATGACTCCAACCGATTTAATTTCTTCTTCTCCATCCGTCTATTATACTTTCAAGAAAATACGTTGGCGATATAAGAAATACAAGAATCCCCAACAAACAGCGATATATGCGATAGCGCTAACCAAAGGCTGGGCGGTCTCGGGCATCAATTTCGCCAACCCTCCGAATATAGCCTCGGAAGTATAGGAGAAACGGATGAAACGCTGCGCCAAATAGATCGTAATAGAGTTCATGCCGATCACGGTAAAAAACAAGGTCCATTTACGCCACCCCAATACGTCTATGATATAGAAGAACAAAGCAAACATCCAAACGGAATAAGCGCCTACCACACAGACAAAGGAACTTGTCCATAGCTTCTTATTGACCGGAAAGACCAAGCTCCATAACAAGCCGACGATCAACAATACAGCTCCCGCTCCTACTAAACAAAGCACTTTCTTTCGGTCGGTCAGCCCCTCTTTCCGTAACTTAATCCATTCACCGGTGAACATACCCAACATTGCCGTGGCAATTGCGGGAACGGTGGAGAATAAACCCTCCGGATCAAAAACAGTCTCGTGCAAACGTCCGGGAAGAAACAGGCGGTCAATATACCCCACCAAGTTTCCCTCGAGCGTGAACGGCCCCGCTCCACCGGCGTCCGGCACAGGCACAAAAGCCATCGCCAGCCAATAGCCAACCAAGATAAGAACCGTTATCCCCGCACGCACTTTCCAACCGAAACGGACAAACAACAAGGCCGCAAACATCCATCCCAACCCGATACGCGCCAGCACGCTTGCGCAACGCAGGTGGTCAAATTCAAACGACAATAGCCCGTTATATACCAATCCCAAGAAAACTAAGGTAATCCCCCGACGGACGATCTTCTTGTAAATCGCCCCTTCCGTCATACCTTTTCCTCGTTGCTTCTCTAGTGAGAACGGAAACGAGATACCCGCAATAAAGAGGAACAATGGGAAGATCGTGTCGTGATGCGCCAATCCGTTCCATTCCACATGTTCCATCTGCCCGGCTATCGCCTGAAAAAAAGGATTCGGAAACAATGTCGCCAAAGCGACAAATAAAGAAGCACCGCCCATAATAAAGAGCATGTCAAAACCCCTAAGGGCATCCAATGATTGCAACCGCTGGGGTTGTTGTTTTTGTTTTTCCATATAATCTATTTACATTTAAAGTCAACACAAATATACTCAAACTCACTTACATACGAATGGGATTTGACATAAAAGACGCTCCTAATCTTTCCCCTCGCATTTAGCCTCCAGTTTTTCAGCGTACGCTTCTTTCCTCATCAGATATAGATGAATAAAAAGGAGTTATAAAGTTCAGAAAACCATAGCGAACCTCTTCATTGGGAAATTCGAGTTTATAAAGTTTAAAACGGGGATCATACTCCTTTATGGTCAAATATCCACTCTGATAAAGAAGGGGGATCGGATTATTCCGTTCCGCACAGTATTCGGTAAAGGCCGAAGCTTGTGTCTCTACGCCATCAATCAGGATACGCAGATCAAACTCGCTTTTCTTTAATAATTCGACAAGAAACGTAGGCGTACCGGTCTGAAACCAATAATCGCCAAACTCTCTCTTCCGCAAGGCACTCAATGCGCTGAATGGATTAAAGACACCTTCTCGACTCGGATGAAAATGATACCCGTCATATTGCCGCACCATTGTCTCCACGGTCTCTTTCCTTGATAAGGACTGCATCTGTCCCAACTGCTCTAATTCCGGTGTTAGATTATCGACCAACTCCGCATGGGTAATCCCGCAAAGTGTCGCATAGTCATAGTCTAAACTTATATCATTGAGTTGGTTCAAATCACTGAAAACACTCACTTGCGCAAATTTGGTAACTCCGGTAAGAAAGACAAAACGTAAATAACGATCCGCACTCTTGAGCACTCCATAAAACGCTTTCATGATATGTCGATACGCCTCTTGCAAGGGTTCGTTATGAATCGTTTGCAAAAGAGGTTTATCATATTCGTCAATCAAGACTACTACTTGTCTGCCCGTTTGTTCCCATGCACGACGAATCACGTAAAAAAAACGTTCTTCCGGAGCTCGCAATTTCATCTCATCGCCGTAATCAGCCTCCCACATTTCAAGATATTGGTTCAATATAGCCACCAGATCTGCCTCCGACTCATATTTGCGTGCGTTCAAATCCAAATGCAATACCGGATAAACATTCCAATCCTGCTCTAGCTGATCGATAGCCAATCCTTTAAACAGTTCTTTTTTCCCTTGGAAATAGGCTTCTAACGTAGATATCAATAAACTTTTCCCAAAACGGCGAGGACGACTCAGAAAGTAAGGCTTACCTTTCGTCACCAATTGGTAAATCAAGGCAGTCTTATCCACATATAAATAGTTCTCATTCCGAATATTTTCGAAACTCTGTATTCCTATCGGTAATTTACGCATAGTCGTCATAACCTTTTTTCTTACCACACCTGTTGTTGAACAAAGATAGAACTTTTTTCCGGAACAAGTCTCCGATTATAGTTTTCATTCTATGAAATACTCAATTTTCCGCAATAAATCACTTTAGATTAAAAAGAAAAAAGCTATCTTCACATCATTAGAAAACAAAAGGTCCTACAATGGAAGATAAGTATAAAATACCCTACATAAATGCTTGCATACGAGCTTTTTCCAAGCGCTTCCAAATATCGGTGAAAAGTGCTTTCCAATATTTGTACCGTTTTCAAGCACTTCAATTCCTTGATGAGTTCTATCATGTAGAACATCTTCAATCCATTGATGATGCCGTAGATGATTTAATAGCCTTTTGTCACAAAAATGGAGGACAATTGCAATAATACCTAATAGAGGATTCAAACAGGATATCCCATGGTACTCAATCTCATATATAACTCTAAAGTTTATGAGATCTTGTTAAACAAGAAAAATAGTCCATACATCCAAAGCCCATCATATATTTATGAATTGTTAAAGATCGAATATTTATTTGGGAGACTCTAAGGGCAATCCATTTCGATCCCCATACCCGATTTTGTAAGAAAAGGGCAATATTCTTTACTTCTCATAAGCGAAAAGTAAAAAATACTGCCCTTTGTTTATCGAAAGACTGTTGTCTATGTAAGTCTACATACCCACCTTGCCTTCAAAAAAATTAACGTCAATACTTACCACTAAATTTTAATACTCCAAGTATTCCCCAATACATTGTATATAAGATCGATTTGAATAGTCCTAGTCTTTGATAGTGATAATAAAAATAAAATTGGGCTCTTATCAGCTTCTTTTTCTTGCCGGTAGTAGACGAAGAAATAACCCGATAACTTGCTAAAACATCTTGGTTTCCATAAGAAACTCCTGCTAGTTTTACAACATCCAGCCAATAAGCGTAATCATCACGAATACTTCTCAGCTCCTCCTTCAAATATATTTTCCCAAACTTTGAGGTATCATACAATCCGGTCAAACAAGCGATATGATTCGTCATCTGCATCTGCTTATATGTAACTTCTTTTTTAGCCTTCCAAGCTTTCAATATTTCCTCCGAGTTTTCGTTAATCCGTTTATAAGAACCATGTACACAAATAGTGTTCTTTTCTTTCATCAGAGCCAATTGGCTTTTCAAGAAATCCGGATCCCAAAGATCATCGCTATCAAGCAAGGCTATGTATTGTCCGTTCGCATACCTGATCCCGTTATTTCGTGCGGATGCCGATCCTCCATTCGGCTGTTGGAGCAAGGTTATACGACTTTCCTTTTCCGCATATCGCCGGACAATCGCTGCGCTGCCATCCTTCGAACCATCATCTACGACAATCATTTCCCAATCCAGATAAGTTTGCTTGATGACAGACTCTATAGTTTCGCTGATATATTTCTCTCCATTATAAACAGGGGTTATAATAGAAACAAGTCCTTCTTTCATATCAATGAGTTTTAATGATTTTTTCCGCTAATATCAAAGCATTCTCTATTACTTGATGCATATCATAATACCTATACTCAGCCAAACGCCCACCAAACAACACTTTGGATTGCGTATCCGCAAGGGCTTTATATTTAGCGTATAATTTCCCATTGCGATCATCATTCACAGGATAATAGGGCTCATCCCCTAGCTGCCATTCTTTAGAATACTCTCGTGAGATCACCGTATCCGGTTGTTGTCCGAACTCGAAATGTTTATGCTCGATAATACGGGTATAAGGAGTATCTGCATCCGTATAATTCACCACGGCATTCCCTTGGAAATTAGAAACACCTTCCAACAATTCCGTTTCAAAACTTACTGTACGATATTCCAAATGTCCATAACAGTAATCGAAATATCGATCTATTTCTCCGGTATAAATGATCTTATCAGCGATGGAATCAAAATATTCTCGATTTTCAAAATAATCTGTATTCAAACGAACCTCAATGCCCTCCAACATTTTCTCTACCATCTTTGTATATCCTCCAATCGGAATTCCTTGATAAGTATCATTGAAATAATTGTTATCAAAAGTGAATCGAACAGGAAGTCGTTTGATAATAAATGCCGGTAATTCAGCACATTTACGCCCCCATTGCTTCTCCGTATAATCTTTGATCAACGTATAATAAATATCCTTCCCTATTAGAGATATCGCTTGCTCCTCCAAATTTTTAGGATGAATAATACCGGATTCTTTTCGCTGCCGCTCTATTTTCTCAGCGGCCTGTTCCGGAGTTGTCACACCCCACATTTGATAAAAGGTATTCATGTTAAAAGGGAGATTATACAACTTCCCCTTATAGTTAGCCACAGGAGAGTTTGTATATCGATTAAATTCTGCAAAAGAATTTACGAATTTCCAAACTCTCTTATTACTCGTATGAAAGATATGAGCACCGTATTTGTGGACGTTTATATTTCTCATATTTTCAGTATATAAATTACCTGCAATATGAGGACGTTTGTCTATCATCAAACATTTTTTCCCAACAAGAGAAAGGCTATAAGCCATCACGGAACCGAACAGACCGGATCCGACAATAAGATAATCGTTTGTCATATAGGATTATTATTTAAATATACCAAGGAGGAGTCTTATAGGTACCAGCATAAAAACTTTCATGACCAACCAATAAGAAACATTACCAGCGAAATTTCGAGAATAACGAATCTTACTGTCTTCAGCGAACTTTCTATTAAGTTCATGGTTCTTCAAATCTGATTTCAAGTAATAACGCAAATTCGATATATAAGAGAACAATAAGAAAAAATTGATATAACGACGAATGTCCTTATCCTTTTGCGCAATAGGCAACAAGAATTTGCGCAATACAGTATGTGATTCATATTGTGTACGGCTATATGATTTATACCCCTGCATAGCAGAATCATCACGTATCAGATAAATAAATGACACACGACTTGCATAATATGCCTTATCAACTTGAAACATACTTTGCAACAGAAACAAGACATCCTCGCCAATACTCAATCTCGGTTTAAAACCAAGTTGATTGTCTATCAAAAAACGCCGTTCATATATGCAGCTGCATATATGAACGCAAAGTTTCTTTGACAAAAAACTCTGCGTTAATATACGCCCAGAAATCTCTTTATCGTCAAAACGCTGAAACACGTATCTTTTATCAAACATACCATTTTTTTTTGTCTCATAACCAAAGCAAAATAATTGACAATCGGCATGTTTAGATAAAATCGACTTAAAATAAGATAAGCTTCCATCCGTCAGCATATCATCACTGTCAAGGAAATATATATATTGCCCCTGTGCTACCAACAAACCAGCATTACGAGCCTCTGAAACTCCTTTATTTACCTGATTTATAATGACTACCTCTGGTATTGATCGATATTTCTGCAACACCGACAATGTACCATCAGTAGAACCATCATTAATAAGCAACAGCTCACAATTTGACAAATCTTGTCTTAACAGCATATTGATAGTCTTAGCTATAAATTTTTCGCTATTATAACAAGGTATTATAATAGAAAGTATCATTAATATAAAAATTATTTTTCCAATAATGCGTCAAGCATATCGATCCATTTCTTCATTAGTTCACTCTTTTCATATTTCAAAGCTTCTTTAGATGCAGCAACACCTGCTTCTTTTCGCTTATCAATATTACTAATATAAAACATTAAAGAAGCAGCAAATAAATCAATATTTCCATTAGGAATCAATTTTCCAAATGAATCTTTAATCAAATCTTTAGGCCCACATGGACACTCAAAAGAAACAACAGGTAACCCATAAGACATAGCCTCTAATAAAACCATAGGAAGCCCTTCATACCTTGATGTCATAGCATAAATAGAACTTTTTAGATATTCCGAACTAATACTTTTTGTCAAACCTTTTAAAAACACAACTTTTGATAAATTATACTTATCTATCAAATATTCTAATTCAGTTCGTTTTTCCCCTTCACCCCAAATATATAATTTCCATTCGGGATATGAATCATGAACAATACTCCATGATCTAATTAAATAATCAAATCCTTTTTGTTCACATAAACGTCCTACGCTAATAACTACTTTCTGTGTTAAGTCTGATTTAGCACTAGGAATTATTGGTATAAAATTAGGTATAACTTCTATATTACTCATATTTCCCCAAGCCTTCTTATCCTCTTCTGTTAAAACGATAAACCTATCATATTTAGAAATTATTTTTTTCCAAAACACAAGTCGTAGTTTTTGAAAAAAATACATCCACTTATTTTTGGATGATATCAATTTAAAATTTCTAGAAAAATGAAATTCCAGTATTTTTTTGCATTTATCTTTTATGCTCCACAAAAACTCAACATCCATATCAAACATCGAAATACATACATCTGGACGCTCTTTCTTCACTATTCCACTTAAAGCCTTTCTATGTTTATATTTTTTCCACATTTTAAGAACTTCTCTATGTACAAATTTCTTACAAATATCATCTTGATAATTTATCCCTAAATCATAAAAACAAATCTTATCTGAAAATTGGAAATAGCAAGGTCTTCCTTTTTGTTCCGTTGTAACTATTACAACCTGATAACCTAATTCGATGAAGTGATTTGTTTTTTGCATTAAAACCCTTTCCATTCCTCCAGAGTTAAAAACTCCATTTATACAATATAATAATTTCATAATATCACAGTTTATATTCTTACAGATTAAAAACAAGCACAACACAAAAATCACTTTCTTTTCATATATATCAATATTTGCGAGACAAAAACAAAAAACGACCAAAAAAACAACGAATAAAACAATAACGGCAAAACACTATTCAAACCAGCCCTAGGCAACAAAAGGAATTTAAATACTATTACATATTCTATGAACAAAAAGAATGGAGAATTCTCTGCCAAAGATTCAAGTTTTGCAACAACAAACCCAAATAAAAAAGACAGAAATAAATAAAACAACCATACCCGCCCAGAAAACAGGTATAAGTCAGACATCAATGTCCAGCCCATTCCATGCCCTTCAGCTAACATCCATGGATTTAATATATAACACATATATCCATCAAAACAAATATCTTGAAAATGAAGCTCTTTATTAAAAAACAATGAATAAAGGAATGAACAACCAGGAAATATCGTTTGAAAATATGCCAAAGTAGGGTAATTCTCCACAAGTCTTGACGCATCAAAAACCATTAATGAAACTCCCTGTGTATGAATAAATCCCAATAATACATCTTTAATACTAATATTAAACCCCAGTTCTTCGCCGGCACGTATTGAAAATGAAAAAACAAATATCAAGACCAAAGAAAAGCATAAACACAATATAAAAACTTTCTTTAGACTTATATTTCTTTTCTTCGAATAAATCCATAAGAAAAAAAGCAACAATGCACCAAAAAGCGCACGAGTACCCATAACTATACGAAATATAGCTTGGAACAAATACAATAACATAAAACCTTTTTTCTCTTTTTTATACCCATAAGTCATCGCAAGTCCAAATAAGACAGGCAACAATGTTATCCATAGCGAAGTGCCTGAGTATGATTCATTCTGACGACTAACATAAAGAGCTAAATAACCATTCTTCAATACAGATAAAAATTGGCTCAACGTCTCTACTACAACGACTACCGCAATAACAGGAAATAAAAATTGAAGAATATTTGCTATTTGCATTTCCGTATTATTAGACAACACAAACAAGTTATTACTTCTTATCAAACGACAATAAGCACATTTATATCCAAATAAAGAAAAGAATAAAAAACCTAATATATAAAACATTATATCAATCCTTCTCTCATCAGATGCTACATACTCATAATAATAATTCAAAGAAAAAGGATCAACATCATAACCCATGATAACAGCCCAAAAACTTCCACCTATAAACAGCCCATAAGTTAAAAAAAATAAAAAGAAAAGAGTGATTCGTTTTTTAGTTATTTTCCATAAGAGAATCAACAAAAACAAATAACTCACAACAAACAATATTGAATAACCTATTGGAGACATCTAAACAACAGTGATTACAGATCCAACAAATTCTTTTATTTCATCTTATAAATTACAGTAAAGAACAAATATTATTCAACTGACAACAGATATAATCAACAGTCTTACTTCGTTCTATTTGGAGAATATCATCAACTTCATCATAATTAATTTTTTCAAGCAAAATCGTTGCAATCTTTTCACTATCTTTGGATAAAATCAAACGTCTTTCTAAAGACAAACAGATCAATAAAGACTTCATTTTTTGTTCATTATCATTTCTAATCAACGAACAAAACGAACGATGTGTAATAACAGAGAATATAGTACCATGGAAAGTATCCGTAACAACAAAGCTAGCACCTTTAAACCAAGCCAGCACATCAAATGGAGTATCCGGTATGATAGCCTTGTCACACCAATTATAACGACAAAAGACAGAGATCAATCTCAATCCTTTCAATTTAGCAAACTCAACGATCTTCTTTATCTCATCTTTATTAGAAATCCGTCCTTGATAACTATAAATCAACATATACGAGTAATCTACATTGACACTACTTTTCTCTATCTCATTTTTATACCCATATATTAGGACTGGATCTAAATGAATTTCCGGTTTAATCCCTGTCAGCAGACTCACAATCTCATACGAGTTTTGATCCCGTACCGATATAGCAGACAATTTTGTTTTCATTATATATCCAATTTCATCAGCAACTTCTGTATCAATTAGTTGCTGGTAAGTAGTACTCCCGAACGAACCCGCATAAGAGACTACACGCCCCGCTTGAGGAACTCGGCCATAAAGCTGAGGAGTATATCCCCAAGAGCTTTTTTGGCAACAATTAAAAACCTCATCACTACCGATAAAAACCATATCGAAACGAGAAGGAAGTGAAATATCCAAGCCTAATATAGGAAATTGGGCGACAATGCAGTCTCTGACCCGTTTCATAAATTGACGATCCTTCAACTGCGAGACTAAACGTCCTTTGAGCAAAAAAGAAAAGGCCGTACATGCTTTCGACCAAATTGAACGCCCCGGCTCATACCCCGGTAACGAACGCCCTTTCTCTATGTCTATAAAATAAACCTCATCTGCTCCATTTTGTAACAACAACTGTTTCAAGGCATACGCCTGCAAAAAAGAGCCATAATTCAAGACCCTTTGCATGGAGAGTATTCCCACTACTTTTCCCATTTCAATATTCTGATTAATTTATTAATGATTCGTTTCGGCAAACAGCATAGCTTATACATGATCAACGTAGATCGCAACGAGTGGCCGGAACAGAAACGCACAAGAATCCATGACCGCAACCCCGGTCTACGAGGACATTCCTTCATCTGTCCTTCCGCAACAACATTAAAAGGATGATCTATCAACTCGCAACCACAAGAGCGTAATATCTTATTTCCCTTTTCCGTGAAGGCAACCGCCGCACTCACGCCATCCTCATCCGATTTATAGGTATTACCCCATAAGTCACCAATACGAATATCCGCAGCCGAACAGTCATACTTATATTTGCACCTCTCATAGCAAGCCTTGCCCAAACAAGCATCGCTTAAAAAGAAGCGGTAGAAACTGTCTCCTTGAGACAATCTTGAATTATAGAAACTTTTTTTTTCCCTTATTAACAGATTGTATGAATCATGCCAATCCACCTTCTCCCCATGCTCTTTACCGTCTATCGCCATCGCCCAGCTATCATGCCAACCCGTGAATTTATTACGCCACGAGACATAAGTGACATCCCCTGTCAATTTCTCCACCTCCTGAAGATACTTTTGCCATAAACGCATAGAGGGGACACCATGGCAGAAAAAGTCCATTAAAACAAAATTATCTTCCACATTGAACTTTCGGATATACCTACGGAATGAATCTATCTGACAAGGCGTACCTGTCACCAGATATTTCTCCTTCCGGTTGACAGCCTGAAAACCATCAACCGTGTAACTCTGTATATATTTACTACCAATGCTAGGGATTAATTCTTCAACTGTGGTAGCGATATAGTGTTCCGCTCTCGCTCGCTCCGCATCGTAACGGACTCCGCATACCTTATAGCCTTTCCCTATAAGGGTGCGTCCCACTTCAAATCCCACTCCTCCAGAGGAACACTTCCTGCGGACAGCCTCATCTTTACTCCACGCCGCATAACTGTAAATCTCAGTACGCCGTAAAGATGGCTCTTCCTGTAAAAATGAACATACATCCAAGCATAAACCACAGCCTACACATCGGTCTGGATCGACAACCCTCGGTTCATAAAAGCCCTCTTTGTTCAATCCAATCCCAATGATCTTTTTACCACAGACCATAGCGCATACACCACAGCCATAACAATCTTTTATCTCACTTATATTTCCCATAAATCTTCTTTAGTTGACTCGCCAACAGTTTTCGTTCTTTCCAGTCCAAGCCCAAGTAATACATGGCCAAACCATCCATCAATAGAGAGACCATCCCTAACAGAATGATTTTCCAAGCGAAGCCCATTGTCTCCAGCGGCAAATAAACAATGGGATAAACAACAGCTGTCACCATAATTACCCGACCGACCACCTCCCGTAAATACCTCCATACGGGAAAATCATACAAACGACGTAAGTACCAAAGCCGGACGAACAATGTAAAAAAGTTAAGCATGCAGCGAATCACCAACACCACCTCCGGCACATACCCCATCTGTAGAAACAGGTAGCTGAACGGCAGATTCGACAGGATCATCACACTCATCAGTATCTGATAATCCCTAATCTTTCCCGTAGCTTGAACCGACACCCAAAGAGGGCCTTGTATGGCATCCAGCAATGAAAATATGATCATCAAACGACAGAATGATGCTGTATATGCGGGTACCTCACCTAACCACAGCGATAAGACCTCCTCGCAACAGATATACAAGGGCAAAGAGATAGCGAACAACAGGAAATAGGAGTATTTCGAGGTGCGCATGATCAAGTCGATGAAATAGTTGCGATCGCCTGAGGCGTAAGACTTAACAATTTGCGGATTAAAAGCCGTCTGGAAATTCCCAACGAAGCTATAGACCGCCGCTTGCACCTGATTAGCTATACCCATGGCGGCGTTTACCGTCACGCCGAAAAAGAGATTCAGCAAGATATTCAATCCCTGCGAGGCTCCCATATTGGCCACTCCCCCGAACAGGCTCCAGCCGGAGAACCCCAACAACGAACGGTATAAGCCCTTGTCCCAAAAGAACCGATAAAGGCATACGGCAAACGACCACCTGCAATACAAATAATAGCAAACCGTTATCAAAACCGGCACGACAAACATCAAGAACGCATAAAAGATCAAACGATCCCACGATGCCAAAGCCAGCAAATAAACAATCAGAAGGCGAAGCACGGCCTCGATCACGCTGATATAAGCATAAAACGACATCCGCTCATGAGCGATGATGGCGGCGTTATAAGGGGTACGAACGATATTGACGCAAGTGGATAATATCGTAAATTGATACGTAAGCGTCACCGCCCACCCTCTATCCGCAGGATATTGGATATAATGCTCCAAAAACCACAACCCTACGGTCTCCGCAAGCACGAACGTCAGCAACGCTATTCCCAAATGGATCGTGACACTGGCCGAGAACACTCGCCGTACCACCTCTGAATCTCCATGTCCCAACTCATAATTCAAGAACCGCTGCGTGGAGGTGACCATGGCGTTATTGACAAACGTGAAGAGTACTACGATTCCCCCCACCACGTTATAAACCCCGAAATCCTCCACACCCAACACCTGTAGCACGACCCGACTGGTGTACAGCGTCACCCCCATGATCAGGAGCATACGAATGTAGAGGAACAGCGTGTTCTTCGCAATTCGTTTATTATTCTCGGATGTTGAATGCATATATCTTACCAAGAATGGTATCCTCCAAATTAGGATCAACCGTAATGCCCTTCAAATTCTCAAACGTATAACCTCTACAGAATTTCATTCTTGATTTGTCAGATCCTTTCAGATAGCGAACCTGTCATATTACAGGAGATGGCTCGCTATACCTCACATCAGATCTCGTCCGGGCTTTCGCTGTCGTCACCGTCAGCGTATACTCACCCTCCGCCAAATCAGCAGGTAAGAGTAATGTAAGCGAGGAGGGGTTGTTGATCGTGGTCAAGTCGTCCGTCAATTTCGTGACGGCCTTCGCCGCATTGGTCAACGTAATGCTTACCGACTCGTCGTCGCCAACCACTTTCAGCATGGAGCCGCACACAAAGAAGTTGCGGCCCGCCGTGGCACTGTCATCTTTCAAGCCTGTCTTCTTGTCCTCGGTCTCAAGGACGTACATGATGTTCGATTTCTCGCCGAGTATCTCCACCGAGTGATGAAGCGTCTCCGGACGCAGATCCGTGTCTTACTTGTACATCTCCTCCAACACGTCATCAAGGGTTAAACTCCCGGTCGAGACCAGCAACAGGATCTTGTCCGTCTTATTGTCGGTGGTCACCGCATTGTCGATAAGCCAGCCTTTCAGAACTTCCTTCATGATATTTTAATGGAATTACCGTTCCCTGCTTTCTTTGTCTAGAATTTCTTCCCGAACGCTATGTTCAAGAACGTCTTCACCAATATCTTGAAATCGAACCACCACGAGCGGTGCTCCAGATAGAACAAGTCATAGCGTAAGCGGCGAAGCATCTTCTCCAGCGTATCCGTATAGCCGTTGTAGAGCGTGGCGTAAGAGGTCACTCCCGGACGGATCTGGTACAAAAAACGATAGCGGGGATCATGTTCCATGATCTGGTCGATATAGAACTTCCGTTCCGGACGGGGGCCGATGAAAGCCATATCACCGATGAAGACATTCCATAATTGGGGAAGCTCGTCCAAATGATGCTCGCGCAGGAACTTGCCCACATGCGTCATACGGGGATCAGCGCCTCCCTTGTAAAGGGCGGGGCCGAACTTCTCTGCGTCCAAACGCATGCTGCGGAACTTATAGATATGAAACGGACGGCCGAAACGGCCAATCCGCTCCTGCCTGAAAATGGCAGGGCCGCCATCCTCGCGCCTCACGGCGATGTAGCAGATCAAGAACAAGGGGGAGAATACGACCAAGGCGATAAAGGCCAAAAGACAATCCCCTATACGCTTCACGTTACGCTCGAAGGCGGTCATCCCATCCGGGATAAAATCAGTAGATTTATCAACACTCTCTTTTATAAGCATGGCTTGTTTGTCTGTCTATAAAGGCGGGCACGAAGTCAAAAACGAATCTCATTCGCATAGCCCACCCTTAATTTATTTCTTTCCTCTATTTTTCTCCTCCTCTTTCTTGTAATCGATATACCGCTCCAAGGCCTCACGTGCCAGACGGCGGAAAAGTTCCTCGTCCGACAGATGGTCCCAAAGGAGATCTACCAAACGATAGTAAACGCTAAAGTGCATGTCCTTGCCTTTTTAAAAGAATTGTAAGTGTCACTGCCAATGCCTCCGCTTACGCGGATAATGGACTTGGTCAGTCTGGTGACTTGTAAAACCGTGGCGATGTAATCGCCCAAACGGGGAAATGATTGTCTGTGATACATGTCTGGTTTGTTATTATTTTTATACATCTATGTCCTTATGGATAGGCCCTAGTAATGCAAATAATGCAAGTAATGCAGCACCTTTTTCCCACACACGTGCGCACATTATATAGAACAAGAATTTTACACTAAACGATCACAAACAAGGCATGGAACGATCCGGATGAGAAACGCTGGATAGCCGTATGAAAGTTTGATTCGACATATATAATGTACACGTGCGTGTGTGGGAAAAAGGTGCTGCATTACTTGCATTACTTGCACCTGTTTTCCCCGGCATCGGTTCCATCCCGCACGTATATCGGCATCGACTCACGCCTACGTTCGTATAGGCCTACACCGATATACGTGTGGGGCGACGTCGATATATGTGTAAAACGATGCCCTTATACGTATGCCACACTCATACGGTCTCGCTTAGCAATGGCAATCCCTCCACCTCTCTCTTATGCCAGCCTTGGTAATCAGACAGGGAAAAACCGGGGACGGTCAATTGCTTGTAATCCTTATCGTCTCTTCGCAAGATGTGCTTGCGGGCATACGAGCGGAGCGAACGATCCGTCACGGATACCATCACCACAGGAAACGGGTAGCCGAGCAAGCGCATCGGCGTGACCTCGCTGTCCGGGAACGCACGGCGCAACTGATAGG
>OMGO01000203.1_pt1 | contig 53667 bp, 57 predicted proteins | sample 1645901 | NCBI WGS metagenome assembly OMGO01 (sample SAMN05578592, study PRJEB25193) | human gut metagenome | biome: Human Microbiome; feature: human-associated habitat; material: feces | host: Homo sapiens | place: USA:Birmingham
AAATCGATACTGGAAAAAACTCTAACTCGGTGGCCAGTTTTTGTTGACCACTTCAAAATCTCAGAGCATCATCCTGCAAGCAAATAGGACTTTGCTCCCCGTCTTTTGACCATAGATTAATACCTGAAGCGACTGAAGCCCAAACCTGAGGGTCTTTAGTGGTCCTGCACCATTCAATCAAAATATCTACATCGATTTTCGCAATAGGAGACTGATGTGAATCATCATGATTGATGAAATGCAGCCGCCTCTGTTGTTGATCCTCCGTACCATCAAAAATGCGACTGAGAAATTCTTTTGGCATCCATGCAGCGGTGATACCGATAGCGTCTTCGAAAGAATAAATGTAGCCAAAATGCTCATCAACAACAGCGAAGATTGTATTCAGCCATTCTAGCTTTTCAGCCTCGTTGCCATCGAAGCGCAATGTGGCATCGATAACACGTTCCATTGCATAATCCAGATATCCGCCGAGATCGTTGTGATCTCTTTGGAACCTCTGGATTGCAGCGGATATTCCGATTGTTCGTAGCGCAAGACCTAGTGTATCCGTAGCATCTCCTTTATCAGCTAGTTTCATACTCAGTGCTTCCAATACTACTTCATCACCATTCGGTTTACTCAGCAGCCTTTGAGCTAGCTCGAGGACCCTGCTTTCTGGCAAATTAGAGAATTGCTCACCCCACAGAATTGCCCCATACATATGGGGCTGTATGTCAGAGTCATCCAGAAGCGACATGCAACGATCCAGATCGATTTCAGTAAACTCCTGCCAAGGATGAAGGTTGACTAATTCGAATCGAAGTTCGGAATGTTGTGCACACTGATCGAGCAGTTCCTGCGCTAATGCTGAATCGATAGAATGAGTCTCTTCAATGAAACCTCGAATGACCGAAACATCACGTTGAGATTTGTGTTGTAGATCCAATTGAATGACTAGTTGTTGCCAATAAATTCGTAGGTCAGGAGCCCCGTTAGCTAAGCCTTTACCAAATTCGACGCGATACGGCATTCCATCCCGCAAAAAAAGATTAGGGCACAACTCATCAAGTCCATGGGAAGATACTGCAAATTCGTGCCCCAACTTGAAAGCTTTGGCACAAAGTATTTTCCTGATTTCACTGAATTTATTAGTTCCTTGGTGCTCATAATCAGCATCTAGAGCCCAAAAATCGCACCTATTACTGAGTACATAAGCCATGATTGCCGAAACCAAGTCTTTAGGTTCTAATTCTCGTTCCAATGTCACAAGTATTTCCGGCAATGGTTCTACGTCTTCGTTATCTTTTCTTTTTGTATGGAAAAAGTAGATTGTTGAGCGGACAGCTTTCCAGCCTTCACCCCAAGGGCGATGGGCATGTAACTTACGAGCCGCATCAATTAATTTTGACCTTATTCCTCCATGACGCCAAATCCAGCGAAATTTATCAGCCAAGATCCGCCTGGCATCATCTTCAAGCTCGGGCACTCCTGAGGTTCCTAATCTCACCAAAATATCGATGAAGGCGAATAGCCACGCAACAAGTTCATCGTAACTGGGTCGAAATCCATAATCTCTTGACCTAGCACCAAACTCATTAATTCCGAATCCTGTCCACGGAGGTCCGCCGAGAGCAGTTTCAAGCATTTCGATCCCCATCCTTCTACGTTCGGCCATACTTGAATCAATGCATTCATTCATGATCGCAACACGTTGTTCTAAAGAGGCATGGGTACCGGATAGATAAGGTTGGAAAAACCTCTTTATCTTATTTCGAGCCGAATCATAATTATTGCTCGCGCTTTCCTGGTCTGCGATACGGATTAAGAGCTTAATGCATCGTTCAAAGTATTTCGATTCATATGCAAGTAACTGCAACAATTTGATAATTGCTGTTCGTTGTGGGTTGTAGCGTGATTTAAAATGCTCAAAATTAGACGTAACAAGCGTTTCTTCAATCCTCTCAAGCAAAGCTCCTGGGGCAACTGGAGCGATATAATTTAGAATGCGTGTCGATACATCATCTAGGTCTATTATTTTTCCAAGCAGCCCTTCGGGCTGTAACCAAGCTTCAACAATCTCTTTAGCCACAGCATGGCTATGCAATAGTCCCAACCTGTGCGCGAACGACATCAATAATCGTTGCCGATCCGGAGCTTCAAAGGTCGTTCTAAGTTGATCAATCGGAATACTATTAAGTGCAGATGCTGCCAACTTGTTAGCAATGGCATGGGGAAGGATGGCTCTCCAGTGGGATCTTTTCTGAACAATGTGACGTTCCATCAACTTCGTAACAGCTTTGAATAACTGGATTTTGGGATACCCAGAGAGCACACCCAATATTTCCAGTTCATCGGTAGCTGCATCTGGACTAGATATCGAGAACGAATACACCAGTGACAATATTTCAGCTTGCTCCCGTAAATGGCCGTCGGGATGATTACGTTGTTCAAACAAGCGATTAAACAACTGCGCATCTGAAAGTAGGGCTAAACTCTCACCTTCTTCCACTCTTTCCGCTATAGCCAAAGCCACTCTTGCATTCCCATCTGCGAACTCTGCAATCCGACGGGCATTATTCTGACCAATAGAAGGGAAGCGACGGATAAGAAGTTGCTCTGCCACGTCTGGACCATCTGTCTCAATGTGGATGACCTCAGTTGTCTGTGGTTTGTCATCCCTAATGTCGTACTCGATCGTGATGAGACTTACTTCTTTCCCTGCGGCTGATACTTTGCTGGCAAGCGAAGCATGGAGTTCTGATGGGCAATTATCAAGGATCATAATTGCTCGCCGGCCTTCAGCGAGCAGGTTATCAAGCATTGCTGTAGCCGACGGTACTGGCTCATAGCCAGTATCAACATAAATAGCTACTGTTCGGTCAAGCGCATCTGTTCCAACAGTTTCATCAAAGAGCGCCTGAACGATTCGAGTCTTCCCAACACCAGACAATCCTGTAATACGAACAGCCTTGTTTGTCGAACGGATCAGTGCTCGCATTGGGTTAATTGCTTCATCAATTTTGAGTTTTTGCCCCTTTCCCGATGGTAAAGTAATGGTTACGCCTGGGGCTGAGATTAAAGTGTCTATAACACCTTGTGGTGGATTGCTCCAGGCTCCGTAGGGTTGCCAACCGGAATACCCTTGCCCAAGCTTTGCTTTTACCCACAGCATGACTGATGGATGTTGGCGCAACCATTGGATGAGTTTGGAGCGGTCGTAGAAATCAAGATGAAGATAACTTTCGTTAGGATCATCTTTTACTGCATCCCTCATCGCTTTGAGACGATCCTTCTTTCCTGACGGCGAGCAATCATCACCCAGGCTGACAATGATGTAACTGCCTTGCTTTCTGGCTTGTTCAGAAATGATGGGAGAAAGTGCTTTGCCGGTGCCAATTTCCCTCTCAATTGCAGACTTAGGCATCTTATGTTTCTTTGCCTGAAAGACCGTATCAGGTCTTACAAGAAAGCCTGCTTTCAGTTGATCAATTGGAACCTGAACATGGATGTCAATTCCTCCGTCAGGGGCTGTAATTGAACCAGACCAATTTACACATGCTGGGCTATGGCCGTGCATTGCCACTTCAGCTTCTGCTAGCCGAGCGATCAGCTCTTCCAGCTGGATATCGGAGAGCCGAAGTAATTCGTCCTTTTCAATGTCAAAGATTGCCACTTTTAAACCCTATAAAAGATATTGCGACCATAGAAAAAGTTGCTCTTAGTCTAACCAATGAGGGAAGAGATGTCCGCTGAACATTTACAATTAAAACCATCCACTTCAATTGGTTAAGATGTTCTGACTCAGAACTGTGATGTCGATCATACCTACTTTTACGTAGAGCTATCAGTATGTATGAAACTAAGGTCTAGTATGAACAAAGGACAGGCTCATGCTTTATATGACTGTGAGGTTAACGAGCATTCTAGGTGCAAAAAGTTCCACTAACTTGATGATTTTTTATTCTTGAGGTGGTTTAGTGCGAGTTTAAAAATTTGGCTAATGTTTAAGATCAATAAATAAGTCCTGATTTTTTACTCTTTAGCAATTTTGTTAGCATTTTGTGTACATTAAAAATGAATTTTTAATATTAGTTTTTTTTAGATTTGGTTGTTTAAAATTTTATTGGGTGGAGTACCAATATGAAATGGATAAAAGCACTTAACCTTCAGCAATGGGCAGATTCTATTCCTGCAAAAGTTATTTTTCCAGCACTAATCGCTGATCTTATACGTGCAACGGCTAACAGTATTACTGAAATTAGATTTCCTAATGGTGATAAGGGACAGGTTAGAGGTTATGACGGTGTACTTAAAGCCGAGGGGGTGGCCCCCTATGTGATCTTACCCAGCAATAGTGGACACGCGGCTAAGTGAGTAAACTCTCAGTCAGAGGTGACTCACATGACAAAAACAGTATCAACCAGTAAAAAACCCCGTAAACAGCATTCGCCTGAATTTCGCAGTGAAGCCCTGAAGCTTGCTGAACGCATCGGTGTTACTGCCGCAGCCCGTGAACTCAGCCTGTATGAATCACAGCTCTACAACTGGCGCAGTAAACAGCAAAATCAGCAGACGTCTTCTGAACGTGAACTGGAGATGTCTACCGAGATTGCACGTCTCAAACGCCAGCTGGCAGAACGGGATGAAGAGCTGGCTATCCTCCAAAAGGCCGCGACATACTTCGCGAAGCGCCTGAAATGAAGTATGTCTTTATTGAAAAACATCAGGCTGAGTTCAGCATCAAAGCAATGTGCCGCGTGCTCCGGGTGGCCCGCAGCGGCTGGTATACGTGGTGTCAGCGGCGGACAAGGATAAGCACGCGTCAGCAGTTCCGCCAACACTGCGACAGCGTTGTCCTCGCGGCTTTTACCCGGTCAAAACAGCGTTACGGTGCCCCACGCCTGACGGATGAACTGCGTGCTCAGGGTTACCCCTTTAACGTAAAAACCGTGGCGGCAAGCCTGCGCCGTCAGGGACTGAGGGCAAAGGCCTCCCGGAAGTTCAGCCCGGTCAGCTACCGCGCACACGGCCTGCCTGTGTCAGAAAATCTGTTGGAGCAGGATTTTTACGCCAGTGGCCCGAACCAGAAGTGGGCAGGAGACATCACGTACTTACGTACAGATGAAGGCTGGCTGTATCTGGCAGTGGTCATTGACCTGTGGTCACGTGCCGTTATTGGCTGGTCAATGTCGCCACGCATGACGGCGCAACTGGCCTGCGATGCCCTGCAGATGGCGCTGTGGCGGCGTAAGAGGCCCCGGAACGTTATCGTTCACACGGACCGTGGAGGCCAGTACTGTTCAGCAGATTATCAGGCGCAACTGAAGCGGCATAATCTGCGTGGAAGTATGAGCGCAAAAGGTTGCTGCTACGATAATGCCTGCGTGGAAAGCTTCTTTCATTCGCTGAAAGTGGAATGTATCCATGGAGAACACTTTATCAGCCGGGAAATAATGCGGGCAACGGTGTTTAATTATATCGAATGTGATTACAATCGGTGGCGGCGGCACAGTTGGTGTGGCGGCCTCAGTCCGGAACAATTTGAAAACAAGAACCTCGCTTAGGCCTGTGTCCATATTACGTGGGTAGGATCACATCTGTTCTGCCGCTGATGTTTCTGACTAATCTCCCGGTGACACAGAACTGTCCCTCTCTACCAGCCTTTATTCGACTCAATATCCGGCTGCTGATACGCAGTTATCCCTTCGCATCAATGACTGACTCTTAAACGTAATGCTTTGGTTGCTGGCGTATCTGACAGCTTCTTCGGCGTGAAGGTCGTTGTGTAAGTATACTTCTTGGTTTATTTAGGCTATATAAAACCATGACTATGACTGGCTGTTTTCAGTAAGAGTCTTATCATCCAAAGAATTTATTTTAGAAATTCTTTTTAACTCATTAAGATAATCAACCTCGTTTTCTAAGAACCAATGAAGAACTTTAGAGTTGCCAAGTAATTTATTAATATATGACTGGATTATAACGAATTTCAACATATCTGAACCATACTCGGTTTGAAGTTTTTTTGTTTCTTCCGAAGTTGTTGCCATTTCTTGTTCCAGACGAAGTATGGTTTTTTTTATGTCCTTTTTATAGGGAGTGTTTTTCCCTTTATTTACTATCATCGATGACGGTGTTGCATCCAAGATGCTCATTGCAAATTTTTTACTATAATTATCAAAATTAATCATTGTACCGACTGCTTCAATTTGACGAATTGGCTTCATTTTCCTCAAAACGTCAAATGTAGCCTTAGGTATAGGTTTATCAGAAAGTTTCGCAATTACACTTGGATCTATGCCGTTCATCACATTAGCTTTATCTTTTATGGCATCAACAGATATGCCCAAAGCGGCACTAAGTTTTTCAATTGATACTTTTGCCAGAGACTTAATTATCATTCTATGTTCTTCAACTACATTTATATGATTCACTTGTTTGTTAGGAGTGAAAGCATCATCTATGCTCGAAAGTATACATGGAGCTTTTTCTATACCTAAGTCTTTTAAAGCCTCAACCCTTAAATGGCCATCAAGTATCTTAGTGACATCTTTATCTTTGTCATAGAATACTATTATTGGTTCAATAATACCTAAGCTTTCGATAGAGGTAACTATTTGATGATATTTATGGCTTCGCTTTACGTTTTCTAATAATTCCTTAGATGGAATTAACTTATTAGTTTCCAGGTAAATAAAATTATCGCCAAAACGTATCTGAATCATTTTAATACCTCTTTGTTTACTGGGGTTAATATCTGAGATGGTAGTTCTGAAAGATTCTCTTGTTCAAGTATATGTTGAAAGCTTTTATTCATCATTATGATGTTAAAAATCTCATTTACTATTAGTAGGTTGGTTTTTATGAATTTTGAGTTGTTATAAACAGATTTATGTTCAGCGATACTATTTTCATAAAGCTCAATCAACTCCTCTGCAGTCATCCTTTTTGATGGTTTGTGATAATAAAATCCGGCTGCTTTTGCACCTTTATTCCCAACTGTTCTTTGATTTAGAATGTGTTTTATCTTTATAATGTCCCGACTTTTTATTAATTTTTTATCATATGCTTCGGTAAGAATATCTTGTGCTTCCTCAGTTTCACATCTTGCAAATTGCACTGCGAGATACAGAGGCAAATTACCCCGTTCGACTGCTGAGAGAAGTTTATGCTCTCCCTTATCAAGTAGCATATTAATACTGCTCACCCAGTTCGATGAATATCCAGTAATCTCACTTATTTCGGAGTCTGAAAGTCCTCTGATTTTCATGTCTTTAATCACCTGTAATAACTCATTAGAACGTGGTCTTCTCCTTGCAATGTTTTCAACTAAACTCATAACGTAAGCATCTTCTTCTGATACATCTCTTATAATTGCTGGAATAATAGTTTCACCTAATGCAACGAGAGCCTCTATTCTCCCTTGACCACAAATTAAAGCATATTTGAAATCGCCTTCATCAATAGCTCTTACGCTTATAGGCTTGCTTAATCCTCTTTTTTTTATGCTTTCCTTTATTTCTTCATGCACTACCTTATTTCTTGTTCGTGGGTTAAGAAATTTTATTTTTGCAATCTCAATTTGAATTATTGGGAATTCATTTTTTTCAGGCAGCATATAGTTCCCTCACTTTCATGCGAGTAATAATTTGTAGAAGTTTATCAAGATTATCAAATCTATAGAGATCTAATCGAATGTTGTTTGTTTCCGTCATGCACATTTTATTATATTCGTTTTCAATCTTTGGTATGATATAAAAATCAAGAGGTGAAATATTTTGTGAATTCATTCGTATAACAATTGTTATGTCTGCTTTCTGTGAGTTATCAAACCGGACTTTCCATCTAAGTTTACCTGATTTCATATGTATGCATTTAGTAACAAGGACGGAAATTAAAAACTCATCATTGATGTAAAGCATTGGGGCATATTTATACTCGTCTATATGACAGTTACTTTTTAAAATTTCACCCTTAAAATCCTCAATTATCTCTGAGTAAAATGATCTTAGTGCTTCATTTATTTTGAGATAGCTGTAATCATGTTCTGGCTTATAACCAATCAAAGTATATGCTCTTAAAAGACCACCAAATCGGGTTCTATAAACAGAAGATGAAGGGCCTGTATCATCTTCATCAATGATAAAGCCTGATAGTTTTCCATTAGATTCTAATTTTTGTTTTAGTTTTTCTAATAGATCTTCATTAGTCAAATGAATGGATCGGAGCTGAATTATTTCTTGAGCTTTATTGTATTTTTTCTTTGAAATAATAGGTTTATATGCCTTGTCACATCTAACCCATTCATGTTTGGGGTTTTTTACAAGCCTACTTTTTAATTTAGATGAGGTTTTGTTATATATGTTGTTTCCAATATATTTTTCATTTGTCAAAATTTGATGTATTTTTGCACGAGTCCATAATGTTCCATTTTCTGCAGGTATGTTCTGTTCATTTAATCTCTCAGCAATAATGAATTCTGGGACGTTATTATCTATAAAGAGATCATATATTCTATTTACAATTTTTATTTCATTTTTTGGTCCCGGAATTAATATTACCCTATCTGTTTGAATACTCTTTCTTTTGCGGAAACTCAATATTTCTTTAGCTATGCCATTTTCGTCTACTAAAAGACGTCTCAGCCCATAACCAGCCATACCGCCTTGATGATAACCAAGCTTTATTAAATTTACTTGCCCTATAAATACCTTTTCAGATAGATTCCTGCTGTGATATGCAGCACTAGATCTTTTTATATTCAGTATAACAGAGGACTCTAAAGGGAAATCTTTAGTGGGTATAGGTTCGGAACAATATATAAGATCTACACCATTTCTCTCAAATAGAAAGGAATAATATGCCGCTTCATCACTATTTTGAAAACGACCAAAACGGCTCACATCATAAAATAATACAGCCTGTATATCTATTTTCTTTTGTTCTACATCGCTAAGTAACTGCTGCAAAGAATGCCTGCCTACGATACTGACTCCGCTCTTACCTGCATCATCGTAGGTATAAGCGATTTCCATATTGTTCTTTTCAGCATAATCTTTGATATATTCGGACTGATTATGTAAAGAATATTGCTGATGGTCGGTAGACATCCTCAAGTACTGCGCGACCCTAACTCTATGATTTTTTTCATTTTCGCTAGCCATGCACGAAACCTCATGGATGATTCAATACAATGTAGTGGATAAAATTGATCAAATTTTAACCGAATTCAACTGTTTTATCATTGATTAGAGCGAATTTGGTAGATCTTCGAGGTGTATGATAATCGAGAAGAGATGTGAATTATTTAGCTGATATGACCGACAGCTTTCGTAATGTGGACTCAATGTCCCCATTTGTAAATGGCTATGCTTAGTCCACATAGGTTAATGGTGTGATTATTAATTCTTTAACTAAATCAAGATAGTTAATCCATCATGGGAGAGTTATGCGGCAATAACTTTGCATTTTTGAGACGAAACATAGTCACTCCACCATTGCATGAGAACCACCCGTTCAGTGAGATACTCTGCACGATTGTAGGCTGCAATTATTTCATCTTTCTTCGAGTGGGCAAGGGCGGCTTCTAAGACATCAGTCCTAAACTTGCCAGACTCCTCAGCAGCCGTTCTAGCAATGGATCGCATACCGTGAGCTACAAGCTCACCTCCGAAACCCATACGGATTATGGCCGCATTAGCTGTTTGTTCATGCATGTGATTGAGTGGAGCTTTGATACTGGGGAACACCCACTCTCTATGCCCGCTGATGACTTTCATTAAATCCAAAACTCGCAAAGCTTCTTTGCTCAGTGGAACTTTGTGAGGCTTCTTCATTTTCATAAACTCCGCCGGGATGTTCCACATGCCAGTTTCAATATCAATATCTGACCATCTTGTGCGAACAGCTTCACCTGGGCGAACCCATGTGAGAAGTTGCCACTCAATCAGTAGCCTTGTTTCCAAACGGATAGAAGCATTGTTTAGAGCAACCAAGAAGCGAGGGAGTTCGGAAGGGGGTAATGCTGGCATATTCTGTTTTTTTGGCTTGCTGAACCGTTGCCCCAGGTTGTCTGCCGGGTTGAATTCTATGAGTTCTTCTGTTGCTGCATAGCGGAAAATTTCATTCAGGCGGGATATGATGCGGCGAAGTGTTTCAAGGACACCTCGTTTTTCTATGGGTTCTAAATGCTGTTTAAGCATTTTAGGGCGAATCTCCTTAATTGGGGTATCACCCAATGTGGAAAAGATATTTCTCTCTAGGCTTCGCCAGATGTCGTTAGCATGATCTTGGGAGATGCCTGACGTTTTGACTTTCTCATCAAGCCACTTCTTGGCTACTGCTTGAAATGTATGTTCCGTGGCATCTTTCAGTGCATTGGCTTTTTGGTTGTTATGAACTTGGGGGTCTATACCATTTGTAAGCAACGACAAGTATTCATCACGTAAAGCTCGTGCCTTCGCAAGTGTAAGGTGAGGATAGGTTCCTAAGCTCACCTTAGTTCGCTTTTTGGTCACAGGCACTGCATATCTGAAATACCAATTTTTCTTCCCTCCCTTCGCCAGGGGAGCGATTCGCAACAGCAAACCATCGCCGTCAAAAAGGTTAACCTCTTTTTCGGCAGGTTTGGTGCTTTTGATTTCAGTGTCAGTGAGCTTCTTAGCGATTTTGGCCATGTTTGGGACCCTCGATTTTAGGACCCATCTTCGTGGGTCCCATTCAGGGTGCCATAACTCATAGTTCTCAGCAATTCTCACTAGACTACAATAGACGTAAAAAAGCCCGCAGAGCTTGTGCTGTGCGGGCTTAGTAGACTTTACTGAACTTCAGTACATCAATATTTGGTGGAGCTGGCGGGAGTTGAACCCGCGTCCGAAATTCCTACATCCTCGGTACTACATGCTTAGTCAGTCTTTACATTCGCTTGCCAGCTGCGGACGGACACGCCACTAACAAACTAGCCTGATTAAGTTTTAACGCTTCAACCCCAGGCAGGGCTTCCACGCGATCTCTTTTGGGTTTGACCTCTCTTGATCCCCGTCCTAAGAGCGGAGGCTAGGGAGAGAGGGCTCTAAGCAGGTTATTAAGCTGCTAAAGCGTAGTTTTCGTCGTTTGCGACTATTTTTTGCGGCTTTTTACGAGGCCAACCGCCCCTCGGCATGCACCTTGGGTTTCGCAAATCCCGTCGAATCCAGAATCAGCCCCAATGTGTAAAGGTAAGTATACCAGATTTATGAGCGCCATGACCAGCCTCAATGGCGTTATCGTTAAAGATTTAGCACCCATGTAGCCTGATTTTTATTCGATTAAGCAATGGGATGGCAACATTTGTGTCGGATGTGATAGCCAATAAGATGTTCATTCGCGCCGCCGGAGAGGGAGGCGCGGTGAGGAACTGGTCAATAATTGGAGTGCAGGTTTAACGGTGGGCGTTTTTCATGATACGTGCTTTATCCACCTGCCATTCGCGTTCTTTGATATCTGAACGTTTATCGTGCTGTTTTTTACCTTTGGCGACGCCGATTTTCACTTTGCACCAGGCATTTTTCCAGTACAGGGAGAGCGCCACTACGGTATAGCCTTCTCGATTGACGCGACCGTACAATGAGTCCAGTTCGCGTTGGTTGAGAAGTAACTTGCGGGTACGGGTAGGATCGCACACCACATGCGTGGAGGCCACGGCCATTGGCGTGATGTTAGCGCCAAACAGAAATGCCTCTCCGTCACGCAGAAGGACGTAGCTGTCGCTGATATTGGCTTTTCCTGCGCGCAGGGATTTAACCTCCCAGCCTTGCAGGGCAAGTCCCGCTTCGAACTCTTCTTCGATAAAGTATTCGTGACGGGCGCGCTTGTTAAGCGCGATGGTCGCTGAACCAGGTTTATGTGCTTTTTTCTTCGTCATAAGCGTCGTGAATCATCGGTAATCTGAAATCGAAAACACCCCATATCAATCCTGCGGGGGACAAGGCTCTATCTTAGCATGAACCCGATGTTACCCAGCGCCGGGATAGCGTTTTTTTTACAGCAGGATAAATGATATTATTTGTTGGATTTTTGTTGATGGAAATTGTTATGCCTCAGATTAGCCGGACCGCACTGGTACCCTACAGCGCGGAGCAAATGTATCAGTTAGTGAATGACGTTCAGTCTTATCCTCAGTTTTTGCCGGGTTGTACCGGAAGTCGGATTCTGGAGTCCACTCCTGGGCAGATGACTGCGGCGGTAGATGTCTCTAAGGCTGGGATCAGCAAAACGTTTACTACCCGCAACCAGTTGACCAGTAACCAAAGTATTCTTATGAATCTGGTGGATGGGCCGTTCAAGAAATTGATTGGTGGATGGAAGTTTACGCCGCTGAGCCAGGAGGCGTGTCGTATCGAGTTTCATCTCGACTTTGAGTTTACCAATAAGTTGATTGAACTCGCCTTTGGTCGCGTGTTTAAAGAGCTGGCGTCTAATATGGTCCAGGCTTTTACGGTTCGTGCGAAAGAGGTTTACAGTGCCAGGTAAAATTGCCGTTGAGGTGGCTTATGCGCTACCTGAGAAGCAGTACCTGCAGCGCGTGACGCTGCAGGAGGGCGCGACGGTTGAAGAAGCTATTCGCGCCAGTGGCTTGCTGGAATTGCGTACCGATATCGATTTAACTAAAAACAAAGTCGGCATTTACAGCCGTCCGGCAAAACTAAGCGATAGTGTGCATGATGGCGATCGGGTGGAGATTTATCGCCCTCTCATTGCCGATCCGAAAGAGCTTCGCAGGCAACGAGCAGAAAAATCAGCGAATAAATAACAGACAGAAAAAAGGTGCTCATTGAGCACCTTTTTTAACGTCTTTGAGAGCAACTTTATTATTAGTTACCACTCAGCGCAGGTTTGTTATCAATATTGGTCAACACACCGCTACTGTTAAAGGTCAGCGTCAGCGTTTGCTGCGTTACACCTTCATGACCTGGTTGCTGGCGGAAGACATAGAACCAGGTATTCGTACCAAATGGATCGGACATCAGCGGTGTACCCAATGCGTACGCAACTTGTTGTTGCGTCATGCCAACACGTATTTTGGATACGTCGTTAGCGGTCAGATAGTTCCCCTGGTTGATGTCAGGACGGTAAACCACTCGCTCCAGAGTGGAACAGCCTGCGGTCAACATCAATAGTACTGCTGCTGCAGCAGTCAGCGTTTTACAGCGCATAGTGATTTGATTCCTTTTCGGGCCCGAGCAGTACGTGGCTCATCTGTAATATGCCGATGATAATAGACCTTTCATCACTTTAAAACCTTTTGCTTTCCGGTCTTACGGCGTTTTGCTGTTTACTCTGACCGTGAAGCAGGAAAAAAGTTTACGCTGCAAGCAGTTCTTTCGCATTCGCCAGTGTATTACGTGTGACTTCACTGCCACCAAGCAGGCGCGCCAGCTCTTGTAACCGCGCTTTTTTATTCAGGGATTGCATATGCGTTTCTGTCATCGCACCATCGGTTTCTTTGCTGACAAAATAGTGTTGATGACCACATCCCGCGACTTGTGGCAGGTGGGTAACACACATCACCTGAGTTGATTCGCCGAGTTGACGCAGCAGTTTGCCGACAACTGCCGCTGTTGGACCGCTAATACCTACATCCACTTCATCAAAAATCAGTGCCGGGGTTTCCATTTTACGCGCCGTGATGACCTGGATTGCCAGTGCGATGCGGGACAATTCACCACCGGATGCGACTTTGGCAATAGGCTGCATTGGCTGACCTGGGTTGGTGGTTACCCGAAACTCAATACGATCGGCACCGTCAGCGCCCAGGTGATGCTCGTCAAATTTAACATCGATCGTAAACTGCCCATGCGGCATTGAGAGCGCATGCATACTGTCGGTGATCAGCTGTGCAAGTTCTTCTGCATATTGCTGGCGTTGTTGGTGTAATGCGCGCGCGATTTCCAGTGCCTGCTGATGATGTTTCGTTACCGCCAGCGCAAGCGTTTCTTGTGAGTCGGCCTGATCGTCCAGTTGCTGCTGTTCTTCCAGTAGCGACTGGTAATACTGTGGCAATGCCTCAGGGCTGACGTGATGTTTACGTGCCAGCGAAATCTGTTTTGAGATGCGCTGTTCAAGTTCAAATAGTCGGTTGGGATCGAGATCCAGACGATCGCAGTAGTGGCGCAGTTCATCGCTGGCTTCAGCAATCTGGATGGTAGCTTCTTCCAGCATATCAAGTACGCCGGACAGTTTGCTGTCCATGCCAATCAATTCGCTCACCAGTTGTTTAGCCGTGTAAAGCTGACTTTGCAGGTTTGCGTCTTCACCGTCGGCCATTAATGCCAATGCATTCTGGCTGGTGGTCAGCAATTGACCGCTGTTCGCCAGACGTTTGTACTCTTCGTCGATTTGTTCAAACTCTCCGGGCTGCGGATTAAATTCGTTAAGTTCTTTTAATTGGTATTGCAGCAGTTCCGCACGGGCGGCGCGTTCCTGACTTAACTGTTGATGATGCGCGAGGTCACGGCAGCTTTGATGCCACAACTGATAACGTGCGGTCATTTCCTGCAGTAGAGAGGTTTCATTGGCATAGCCATCAAGCAGGAATTTTTGGTGCTCAGGTTTGGTGAGTAATTGATGAGCGTGCTGACCATGGATCTGAATCAGCAACTGACCCAGTTCGCGCAGTTGTGACAGAGGAACAGCTGTACCGTTGATGAAACCACGGGAGCGACCATCGCTGCTGATCACTCGACGAAGCAAACATTCATGCCCGTCTTCAAGCTGATTTTCTTCCAGCCAGCGCAGAGCCGCTGGCGTATCTTTCAGAGAAAAACGGGCGCACAGGTCAGCGCGAGCAGCGCCGGTACGCACCATGTCGGCTTCAGCGCGACCACCGAGACAAAGACCGAGGGCATCTATTGCAATAGATTTACCCGCGCCGGTCTCGCCAGTTATTACGGTCATGCCGCTATGAAAATCAATCTCAAGCTCACGAACGATAGCAAAGTTGCTGATGGTCAGTTGTGCCAACATAGTCGTTTTCCTGTATGAAAAACCATTACTGTTATTGTGTACAGTATAAACTGGTTTTATATACAGTAAAGAGGCTGGCGTAAAATTAGAATAATTTTTTTGACCAGCCGAGCTTGGTGCTTAATGTGTTGAAATAACTGTAATCTTTCGGATGAATCAGATTCAGATGGTAATCACAGCGACGAATCAGGACATCTTCACCTTCCTGAATCGGCAGTGCTATCTGGCTGTCGCAACTGATTTCCAGGTCGTTACGGCGATGCGAAAAACGCAGACGGATCGTGCTGCTGCTGTTTATGACCAGTGGTCGTGCTGACAACGTATGCGGGAACATGGGCACCAGGGTAATCGCATCCAGAGAGGGGGTCAGAATAGGACCGCCTGCAGAGAGGGAATAGGCGGTGGAGCCTGTTGGCGTCGAAATAATTAGTCCATCAGATCGCTGAGAAAACGCAAAGATCTCGTCGATATACACTTCGAACTCTATCATATGCGCCACTTTGCCTGGATGAAGCACCACTTCATTTATCGCGGTGCTGATGCGCTTTTGGCAATCTTGCTGACAGACTTGCGCTTCCAGCAAAAAACGTTTCTCGCTGATGTAGTGGCCTTCCAGCACATCGGCTAACTGTTGCTGGGCGTTATCGGGGTCAAGGTCAGTCAGGAAACCCAGGTTGCCACGGTTGATTCCAATAACTTTAATATCGTAACGGGCGAGTGTGCGTGCCGCGCCCAGCATATTACCGTCGCCACCAACGACTACCGCGAGATCAGCTAGTTGCCCAATCTCCGCGAGCGTGCCAGTTTTCACATTCTTCAGTTGCAGTTCGTGAGCGATTTGTTGCTCAACGATGACCTCGTAACCTTTTGTGCACAGCCAGCGGTAGAGCATTTCATGTGTTGTCAGTGCAGTGGGGTGCCGTGGGTGTCCCACAATGCCAATACACTTGAAATGATTATTCATTTTTCCGAGGTCCTTGTTGCGAAGATTGATGACAATGTGAGTGCTTCCCTTGAAACCCTGAAACTGATCCCCATAATAAGCGAAGTTAGCGAGATGAATGCGAAAAAAACGCGGAGAAATTCATGAGTAGTAAAGAACAGAAAACGCCTGAGGGGCAAGCCCCGGAAGAAATTATCATGGATCAGCACGAAGAGATTGAGGCAGTTGAGCCAGAAGCTTCTGCTGAGCAGGTGGATCCGCGCGATGAAAAAATTGCGAATCTCGAAGCTCAGCTGGCTGAAGCCCAGACCCGTGAACGTGACGGCATTTTGCGTGTAAAAGCCGAAATGGAAAACCTGCGTCGACGTACTGAACTGGATATTGAAAAAGCCCACAAATTCGCGCTGGAGAAATTCATCAACGAATTGCTGCCGGTGATTGATAGCCTGGATCGTGCGCTGGAAGTGGCTGATAAAGCTAACCCGGATATGTCTGCGATGGTTGAAGGCATTGAGCTGACGCTGAAGTCGATGCTGGATGTTGTGCGTAAGTTTGGTGTTGAAGTGATCGCCGAAACTAACGTGCCGCTGGACCCGAATGTGCATCAGGCTATCGCAATGGTGGAATCTGATGACGTTGCGCCAGGTAACGTACTGGGCATTATGCAGAAGGGTTATACGCTGAATGGTCGTACGATTCGTGCGGCGATGGTAACTGTAGCGAAAGCAAAAGCGTAATTTCTGTTTTCGTAATAATTAACGGCCCTGCATGCGAATGCAGGGCCGTTTTCGTTACTCCGCCACACTCTCGCGCAGCGGTTTCACAGGAAAAACTTTTACCTGCTTAATCATATTGTCCTGTACGTCGAGAATATCTATATCGTACTCGCCAATACGCACGCGGGTGCCTGCGACAGGGATCTCTTCCAGTGCCTCAAGAATGACGCCATTAACCGTGCGGGCATCATCTTCCGGTAGATGCCAGTTAAAGGCTTTGTTGATTTCCCGCACGTTGGCGGTGCCATCGATAATCACCGAACCGTCGTTTTGCGGCGTGACCTCTTCGGCAAGTGTTGGCGACATCGACGTAGTGAAATCGCCGACAATCTCTTCCAGAATATCTTCAACCGTCACCAGCCCCTGAATGTCGCCATACTCGTTGACGACCAGGCCGACTTTCTTTTTGTTGCGCTGAAACTTTACCAACTGCGTGCTGAGCGGCGTACCTTCCGGCACAAAATAGATCTCGTCCGCGGCGCGCAGCATGGTTTCTTTGGTGAACTCTTTTTTCTCCGACATCAACCGCCAGGCTTCACGTACTCGCAGCATACTGATGGCGTCGTCCAGCGAATCACGGTAGAGCACGATGCGCCCGTGAGGTGAGTGGGAGAGTTGGCGCAGAATCGATTTCCAGTCATCGTTGATATCAATACCGATAATTTCACTGCGCGGCACCATGATGTCATCAACGGTCATCTTTTCCAGATCGAGCACAGACAGTAGCATATCCTGATTGCGACGGGAAATTTGTGAGCGTGATTCGTGCACGATAGTGCGCAACTCTTCTTTGCTCAAAGAGCCGCTAACCACGATATCGGTTTTGATACCCATCATGCGCATCAGCATACGGGTGATAGCATTCAGCAACCAGACCAGCGGCATCATCAAAATTTGCAGCGGAGCCAGCAGAAAACTACTCGGATAAGCGACTTTTTCCGGGTACAGCGCGGCAATGGTTTTCGGCAATACCTCAGCAAAAACCAGTACGACAAAAGTCAGCACACCAGTCGCAATTGCCACGCCCGCATCGCCGTACAAACGCATCCCAACAATAGTGCCGAGCGCGGAGGCAAGAATATTGACCAGGTTATTGCCGATTAACACCAGGCTTATCAGGCGGTCTGGCTTACGCAGCAATTTTTCGACGCGTTTGGCCGAGCGATTACCCTGTTTCGCCATATGTCGCAGACGATAGCGGTTGAGGGTCATCATTCCGGTTTCGGACCCGGAAAAATAGGCTGAAATGACCACCATGATGATCAGAATAATGATCAACGTAGTAGTAGAAATGTGTTCCAGGGGAAACTCCTTTTCTGGGTTTAGCTGATTAACTGCTGGACAATTCGGCTGCCGAAGTAGGCCAGTGTCAGGATGACTGCACCCGCAACGTTAAACCAGACGACGCGGCGTCCACGCCATCCTTCATGATAATGTCCCCACAGCAGCACAATATAGACAAACCACGCCACGATAGAGAGCACGGCCTTGTCGATATTTTCCATGCTAAATAAGTTGTGCATGTAGAACAGGCCAGTGCAAAGCGTGAGCGTTAGCAGCACCACGCCAATCTGCGTGATGTGGAACATTTTACGCTCGATACTCATCAATGGCGGCATTTCCTGGTTAAATGCCAGCGTCTTGTTCTTCAGTTGGTAATCAATCCACGCCAGTTGCAGCGCGTACAGGGCGGCGATAATTAGCGTGGCATAGGAAAAGAGCGATAAGCCAATGTGCACCAGCATCCCTGGCGTTGCTTCCAGATGGGTGATGTATTCATTGGGCATGAAGGTCGCCAGCGCCAGGTTGATAAGCGCAAAGGCATAGACAATGGGTAGCAGCAACCAGCCACGATTGCGAGAAGCCACAATGGTCATTACCGTACAGATCATCAAACTGACCAATGAACCAACGTTCAGCAGGCTGAGGTTTTGTCCGCTATCACCGTCGGGCAGGATGCGGGCTTCCAGAGCGATTGCGTGGCAGACCAGCGCAATGACCGCAGAAATAATAGCCATGCGCCGCCAGCCGCCGTTTTTTTGCAGCAGACCGGGAACAATCAGCGCAAGACTGACGGAGTAGGCGACAAGCGCGAGCAGAGCAAAAACGGGCATAGTGATGTCGACAGTTTGAGCAATAAGAAAGAGAAGCAGTATAGCGTCAGGTGAACGCTGCTCCAACCGTTGCATAACAACAAAGACGCCTTCATGTTATACTGCGGCAAAATACTGATGATGTGTCGCGATTGCGGCCAACCGTTTCCACCCCAGGCGAGAGACAATGTTTGATAATTTAACCGATCGTTTGTCGCGCACGCTGCGCAATATCAGTGGCCGTGGACGCCTCACTGAAGACAACGTAAAAGATACGCTGCGCGAAGTGCGCATGGCGCTGCTGGAGGCGGATGTCGCTCTGCCGGTAGTGCGTGAGTTTATCAATCGCGTAAAAGAGAAAGCGGTTGGTCATGAAGTTAATAAGAGCCTGACGCCGGGGCAGGAGTTCGTCAAAATCGTCCGTAACGAACTGGTTGCGGCGATGGGCGAAGAGAACCAGACCCTGAACCTGGCGGCGCAACCGCCTGCGGTCGTGCTGATGGCGGGCCTGCAAGGTGCCGGTAAAACAACCAGCGTTGGTAAACTCGGTAAGTTCCTGCGCGAGAAGCACAAGAAGAAAGTGCTGGTGGTTTCTGCCGACGTTTATCGCCCGGCGGCAATCAAACAGCTTGAGACGCTGGCAGAGCAGGTGGGCGTTGATTTCTTCCCTTCTGATGTTGGTCAGAAGCCGGTAGATATCGTTAACGCGGCGCTGAAAGAAGCCAAACTGAAATTCTACGACGTGCTGCTGGTGGATACCGCTGGTCGTCTGCACGTTGACGAAGCGATGATGGACGAGATCAAACAAGTCCATGCGTCGATTAACCCGGTTGAAACCCTGTTTGTGGTTGACGCCATGACCGGTCAGGATGCGGCCAATACGGCAAAAGCATTCAATGAAGCGTTACCGCTTACCGGCGTAGTGTTGACCAAAGTGGACGGCGATGCCCGCGGCGGTGCGGCGCTCTCTATTCGTCACATCACTGGCAAACCGATCAAGTTTCTCGGTGTTGGCGAGAAAACTGAGGCGCTGGAGCCGTTCCATCCGGACCGCATCGCGTCGCGTATTCTCGGCATGGGCGACGTACTGTCGCTGATCGAAGATATCGAAAGCAAAGTTGACCGCGCGCAGGCAGAGAAATTAGCCAGCAAGCTGAAAAAAGGCGACGGCTTCGATCTCAACGATTTTCTTGAGCAACTGCGCCAGATGAAAAATATGGGCGGCATGGCTAGCCTGATGGGCAAGCTGCCGGGCATGGGGCAGATCCCGGATAATGTTAAGTCGCAGATGGACGATAAAGTGCTGGTGCGTATGGAAGCCATCATCAACTCGATGACGATGAAAGAGCGCGCTAAGCCAGAAATCATCAAAGGTTCGCGTAAGCGTCGTATCGCTGCCGGTTGCGGTATGCAGGTGCAGGACGTGAACCGCCTTCTGAAGCAGTTCGACGACATGCAGCGCATGATGAAGAAAATGAAGAAAGGCGGAATGGCGAAGATGATGAGAAGCATGAAGGGGATGATGCCGCCGGGATTTCCTGGTCGCTAAATGACCTTATGCGACAGAGTTATTAACTGCTGATTGCATTTTCTCCAGAAATCAGTAAAATTTTCGGGCTTTTAATATGACACCGGACTCCGTTCCTCGATGGGGTCCGGTTGTTTTATTCACACAAGAGGATGTTATGGTAACTATTCGTTTAGCACGTCACGGCGCTAAAAAGCGTCCGTTCTACCAGGTTGTTGTCGCTGACAGCCGTAATGCACGCAACGGTCGCTTCATCGAGCGCGTTGGTTTCTTCAACCCAATCGCTAGCGAAAAAGAAGAAGGCACTCGCCTGGATCTGGATCGCATCGCTCACTGGGTTGGCCAGGGCGCAACTATTTCTGATCGCGTTGCTGCGCTGATCAAAGAAGTAAACAAAGCAGCTTAATCTGTCACGGTGGTCATGATGAGCAAACAACTCACCGCGCAAGCACCTGTTGATCCCATCGTTTTGGGGAAAATGGGTTCGTCTTACGGTATTCGTGGGTGGCTCAGAGTGTTTTCTTCCACCGAAGACGCCGAAAGCATTTTTGACTATCAGCCCTGGTTTATCCAGAAGGCGGGTCAGTGGCAGCAAGTCCAGCTGGAAAGCTGGAAGCACCACAATCAGGACATGATCATCAAGCTGAAAGGCGTTGACGATCGTGATGCGGCGAACCTGCTGACGAATTGTGAAATTGTCGTGGATTCATCGCAGCTGCCTCAGCTTGAAGAGGGTGACTACTACTGGAAAGACCTGATGGGCTGCCAGGTAGTAACCACTGAAGGCTACGATCTCGGTAAAGTCGTCGATATGATGGAAACCGGATCTAATGACGTTCTCGTCATTAAGGCAAACCTGAAAGATGCGTTTGGTATCAAGGAACGTCTCGTACCGTTCCTCGATGGGCAGGTTATCAAGAAAGTCGATCTCACTACTCGTTCAATCGAAGTAGATTGGGATCCTGGTTTTTAAACCACCGGATAAACGGTAAAAGACGGCGCTATGTGGATTGGCATAATTAGCCTGTTTCCTGAAATGTTCCGCGCAATTACCGATTACGGGGTAACTGGCCGGGCAGTTAAAAATGGCCTGCTGAGCATCCAGAGTTGGAGTCCTCGCGACTTCACGCATGACCGGCACCGTACCGTGGACGATCGTCCTTACGGCGGCGGACCGGGGATGTTAATGATGGTGCAACCCTTGCGGGACGCCATTCATGCAGCAAAAGCCGCGGCGGGTGAAGGCGCAAAGGTGATTTATCTGTCACCACAGGGACGCAAGCTTGATCAAGCGGGCGTCAGCGAACTGGCAACGAATCAAAAATTGATTCTGGTGTGCGGTCGCTACGAAGGTATAGATGAGCGCGTGATCCAAACCGAAATTGACGAAGAATGGTCAATCGGCGATTACGTTCTCAGTGGTGGTGAGTTACCAGCAATGACGCTGATTGACTCCGTTTCCCGGTTTATTCCGGGAGTACTGGGACATGAAGCCTCGGCAACGGAAGATTCCTTTGCTGAAGGATTGCTGGATTGCCCGCACTATACGCGGCCTGAGGTGTTAGAAGGGATGGAAGTTCCGCCAGTGTTACTGTCGGGCAACCATGCCGAGATACGTCGCTGGCGTTTGAAACAGTCGCTGGGCCGTACCTGGCTTAGAAGACCTGAACTTCTGGAAAACCTGGCTCTGACTGAAGAGCAAGCAAGGTTGCTGGCGGAGTTCAAAACGGAACACGCACAACAGCAACATAAACATGATGGGATGGCGTAAGCCCCCGAGATATCAGTTTACCCAGGATAAGAGATTAAATTATGAGCAACATTATTAAGCAACTTGAACAAGAGCAGATGAAGCAGGACGTACCTTCCTTCCGTCCGGGTGATACCGTGGAAGTGAAAGTATGGGTTGTTGAAGGTTCCAAAAAACGTCTGCAGGCATTCGAGGGCGTGGTTATCGCTATTCGTAACCGCGGTCTGCACTCTGCATTCACTGTTCGTAAAATTTCCAACGGCGAAGGCGTTGAGCGTGTCTTCCAGACTCACTCTCCGGTAGTTGACAGCATTTCTGTCAAACGTCGTGGTGCTGTTCGTAAAGCTAAACTGTACTACCTGCGTGAGCGTACTGGTAAGGCTGCTCGTATCAAAGAGCGTCTTAACTAAGATTTCGCTTAAGCGACATCCTGTTAAGAAGGGCTGGCCAATTGGCTGGCCCTTTTTTTGTCTGTTTGCTCGTGTTTTAAGGGGTTGTAATCACCACTGCGACGCGGCGGTTCTCGGCGCGGCCCTGGGCGGTCTTGTTACTGGCTATGGGATATTTTTTTCCTAAACCCTGTGTGGTGAGATTGCTGCGTGGAATTTGTCCACCCATAGCCCATGCATCGGCCACGACATTCGCCCGTTTCAATGATAAGCCTTCGTTGTAACTGTCTTCACCATAGTTATCGGTGTGTCCATCCATACGGGCATGTGTTAGCCCTGTCGAGGCCAATTTGGCTGCCATGGTTTGGATCTGTTGCTGGCTTTCCGGGAGCAATTTGTAGTCATTTTTTGCGAACAGAATGGCATCTGATAAGCCCAGCGACCAGTCGCCGGCGGATTCAGTAAATCCATAAGATTGCATAGCGGCGACTTGCTCAGGAGTAAACTTTCCCTGAGGGGACTGGCAGCCAGTCAGTATTAGTGAGGTGAAAATCAGGGGTGCTACCAGGTGCTTTATCATATCGATATATCCTTGTTATCTCACCAGCTTTTCGGCACGCTGGTGTTTGGCCTGATACATATTGTGATCGGCAAGCTCTTGTAATTTTTCCGCAGAGGCGTGCTCAATGGTCATCGCGTAACCAATGCTTAATGTCATGGTGGTCTGATGGCCATTATGAAGATCAAACGGGAGATTAAAGATTTGTGTCAGTGCTGAGCATATCTGCTGCACTTCAGATTCCGACTGTACATCATAGAGCACCATAGCGAATTCATCGCCGCCCAGGCGGTATGCTTTATGTCGCAGCCCGCCAAATTCAGCTAACCGTTTTGCGATTTCAATCAAGACTCTATCGCCCGTCGCATGACCCCAGGTATCATTGATATATTTGAAATTATCGCCATCAAGAAATAGTAACGCCGACGTTTTTCGGGCATCGGAATTGTTCATCAACGTATTGATGCCGCTACGAAACGCTGCGCGGTTAGCCAGCCCGGTTAATGGGTCATGTAGTGCGGTACGCAGAAGCTGCGCATTTTTGGCCTGTAAACGAAGCTGCCACTCTTCCATTTCATCCAGCAGACTGTTGAAGTCGAGAGCGAAGCGGTGAAACTCAGCAATACGTTCTTCCGAAACTCGTCGGGAAAAATTGCGGTTGGAACGCACATCATGTACGACATCGGTGATATTTTTCAGTGCTTCCACCAGGCCATTGTGCAAATGGCGGGTGAGGGTAATTGCGATGCCTGATGCCAGCAGAATACAACCGGTCAGTACGGCGAGCGAAAACCAGATAAAATGGCTGATTGAACTGTCGCGAGCGGTTAAGCGTACTTCGCCAATGGTTTCACCATTGTGACGAATCGGCTGAATGATGGGGGCAGGGAAGAGCCAGTGGCTTATGAAATTGCTGAAAGTATCGCCTGGATCCTTACGGGTGTAATGCCAGGATGCCAGAATATTTTGCTGCTTATCACGTACTTCTGCAGTTGAAAATTGCCCTTGTTGGCCCAGCGCTGCCAGTGTTTCAGTTGCTGCAGGGCCATCGGCAAAAACGACAGCTGCTTCCAGACTGTAAGTCATTGTTGCTGCTGTCAGTGCCAGGTTTTTTTGCGCGTACTGTTTCAGGGTCAGCACCGAGGTCACGGAAAGCAGCAACCAGATCAGCATCATAGTGATAAATATGCTGGTCATACTGATGTTGCGTAATGCTCTTTTAAACGTGGGGCGCTTATTAAGAGAATTATCGTTATCCATCATTTTTCTTCCGTGCGAGCATTAAGACATCCGGGTTGACCTTTACACCGCTACGCGATAAGGCATCCAGGTTTACGGCAAATCTGACGTCATTATTGTGGATGATCAGACAAAAGGCGCTACCAATAATGCACTCGGTATTTTGTTCGGCAATTAATAATAACGCCTTTGACGGATATTGTTCGGTTAATTCCATCTGGAATGTCGGTGACTCGTTGCCAAAATAAAAACCATTGCAGCCTGAAATCATCGCCTCTTGTTGAGTGTGAATGATGACAGGCAGATAAGGCAAAGATGTCGCGGCATTCTCTTGTAGGGCGGTACTAAAACGTGAAGATGAAAAGATACATAACTTTGGTGGCCCTGATAGCGCAGGCCAGCGGGTGTAACTGACAATACCGGAAACCATCATACGCACGTTTTTCGCAACGTCAGAAGGCTCCTGAGCGAGTATTGGTGCTCCCGTCAGCAGGAGAATCAGAAGTAAGAACAGTCGGTGAGAAAAACGCATTCAGGGATCCCCACCATCTTCGCTCGAAATGCATCGATATTTTTTCAGAATGCTCATTAAAATATCATTTTTTCATGCGACCGTCATCAATGTGAGAAATAAAACACAATGAGTAAAATCTTATGTTTAATTTATTTGTGGGGTTTTAATTAATTTAATCGTATTGTGCTGGCATTTTCATCAGCCCCTTTTTGCCATACTTCATGCAGTTGGCTGGCATTTTCAACATTGTTGCAGCTGGCAGGAAAGCTTTTACCGGAAAGTCCTCGGGCATAAGTAAAATCGGTCTGGCAAGTTTTCTTTTGTCCTTCGGCATATCCTTTAAGGTATAGACCGCGATCCGCCTGTGAATCGCTAAATGCATCGTCATCTTTTATGGCGCTGCCCGATATCGCATCTTCCATACCAACATCATACCAGTCGGTGCTGGTCAAGGTTGGCGCGTGAGTATAAGGATCAATCTGACATCCGCTAACCAGTAAAGCCAACAAGGGGGCGATAAACTTTTTCATCATTTCTTTCTCCTTTTTCAAAGCATAGCGGATTGTTTTCAAAGGGAGTGTAAATTTATCTATACAGAAGTAAGGGGTGAAATCGCGACTAAATTGCCTGTGTAAATAAAAATGTACGAAATATGGATTGAAAACTTTACTTTATGTGTTATCGTTACGTCATCCTCGCTGAGGATCAACTATCGCAAACGAGCATAAACAGGATCGCCATCATGCAAAAAGACGCGCTGAATAACGTACATATTACCGACGAACAGGTTTTAATGACTCCGGAACAACTGAAGGCCGCTTTTCCATTGAGCCTGCAACAAGAAGCCCAGATTGCTGACTCGCGTAAAACCATTTCAGATATTATCGCCGGGCGCGATCCTCGTCTGCTGGTAGTATGTGGTCCTTGTTCCATTCATGATCCGGAAACTGCTCTGGAATATGCTCGTCGATTTAAAGCCCTTGCCGCAGAGGTCAGCGATAGCCTCTATCTGGTAATGCGCGTCTATTTTGAAAAACCCCGTACCACTGTCGGCTGGAAAGGGTTAATTAACGATCCCCATATGGATGGCTCTTTTGATGTAGAAGCCGGGCTGCAGATCGCGCGTAAATTGCTGCTTGAGCTGGTGAATATGGGACTGCCACTGGCGACGGAAGCGTTAGATCCGAATAGCCCGCAATACCTGGGCGATCTGTTTAGCTGGTCAGCAATTGGTGCTCGTACAACGGAATCGCAAACTCACCGTGAAATGGCCTCCGGGCTTTCCATGCCGGTTGGTTTTAAAAACGGCACCGACGGCAGTCTGGCAACAGCAATTAACGCTATGCGCGCCGCCGCCCAGCCGCACCGTTTTGTTGGCATTAACCAGGCAGGGCAGGTTGCGTTGCTACAAACTCAGGGGAATCCGGACGGGCATGTCATCCTGCGCGGTGGTAAAGCGCCGAACTATAGCCCTGCGGATGTTGCGCAATGTGAAAAAGAGATGGAACAGGCGGGACTGCGCCCGTCTCTGATGGTAGATTGCAGCCACGGTAATTCCAATAAAGATTATCGCCGTCAGCCTGCGGTGGCAGAATCCGTGGTTGCTCAAATCAAAGATGGCAATCGCTCAATTATTGGTCTGATGATCGAAAGTAATATCCACGAGGGCAATCAGTCTTCCGAGCAACCGCGCAGTGAAATGAAATACGGTGTATCCGTAACCGATGCCTGCATTAGCTGGGAAATGACCGATGCCTTGCTGCGTGAAATTCATCAGGATCTGAACGGGCTGCTGACGGCTCGCGTGGCTTAAGAGGTTTATTATGGTTGCTGAATTGACCGCATTACGCGATCAAATTGATGAAGTCGATAAAGCGCTGCTGAATTTATTAGCTAAGCGTCTGGAACTGGTTGCTGAAGTGGGCGAGGTGAAAAGCCGCTTTGGACTGCCTATTTATGTTCCGGAGCGCGAGGCATCTATGTTGGCCTCGCGTCGTGCAGAGGCGGAAGCTCTGGGTGTACCGCCAGATCTGATTGAGGATGTTTTGCGTCGGGTGATGCGTGAATCTTACTCCAGTGAAAACGACAAAGGATTTAAAACACTTTGTCCGTCACTGCGTCCGGTGGTTATCGTCGGCGGTGGCGGTCAGATGGGACGCCTGTTCGAGAAGATGCTGACCCTCTCGGGTTATCAGGTGCGGATTCTGGAGCAACATGACTGGGATCGAGCGGCTGATATTGTTGCCGATGCCGGAATGGTGATTGTTAGTGTGCCAATCCACGTTACTGAGCAAGTTATCGGCAAATTACCGCCTTTACCGAAAGATTGTATTCTGGTTGATCTGGCATCAGTGAAAAATGGACCATTACAGGCCATGCTGGCGGCGCACGATGGCCCGGTACTGGGGTTACACCCGATGTTCGGCCCGGACAGCGGTAGCCTGGCAAAGCAAGTTGTGGTCTGGTGTGATGGACGTAAGCCGGAAGCATACCAATGGTTTCTGGAGCAAATTCAGGTCTGGGGCGCTCGGCTGCATCGTATTAGCGCTGTCGAGCACGATCAGAATATGGCGTTTATTCAGGCTCTGCGCCACTTTGCTACTTTTGCTTATGGGCTGCATCTGGCAGAAGAAAATGTTCAGCTTGAGCAACTTCTGGCGCTCTCTTCGCCGATTTACCGCCTTGAGCTGGCGATGGTCGGGCGACTGTTTGCTCAGGATCCGCAGCTTTATGCCGACATTATTATGTCGTCAGAGCGTAATCTGGCGTTAATCAAACGTTACTATAAGCGTTTCGGCGAGGCGATTGAGTTGCTGGAGCAGGGCGATAAGCAGGCGTTTATTGACAGTTTCCGCAAGGTGGAGCACTGGTTCGGCGATTACGCACAGCGTTTTCAGAGTGAAAGCCGCGTGTTATTGCGTCAGGCGAATGACAACCGCCAGTAATAATCCAGTGCCGGATGATTCACATCATCCGGCACCTTTTCATCAGGTTGGATCAACAGGCACTACGTTCTCACTTGGGTAACAGCCCAATACCTTCATTGAACGGGTAATTTCCCCTAACTCTTTCAATGCTTTTTGCATTTCCGCTGATTCAAGATTGGCCTGAATATCCAGATAAAACATCTCTTCCCATGGATTACCGTGAATCGGGCGTGATTCCAGACGGGTCATAATCAGATTGTGGTTGCGCAGCACCAGCAACGCTTCAACCAGCGCACCGGCTTGTTGCCCGGTCGCCATTAACAACGTCGTTTTCGCCGGAACCTGGTCAGACACGTTAATGGCTTTACGTGCCAACACCACAAATCGGGTGAAGTTTTGTTGCTGATTCGCTTCAATACGCTCCAGTACCTGCAAACCGTACAAAGTGCCGCCAGCTTCGCTTCCCAATGCAGCAACATGCGGTGATTTTGCCTGTGCAACCTTTTCCATTGCCGCAGACGTACTTTCGGTATATTCAATCTTCCAGTGAGGATAACGATTAAGGAATTTGCTGCATTGCTGGAATGGCTGCGGATGGCTGTAGACCGTATTAATGGTGGATAAATCAGTCGTGCCGGAGACCAACAAACAATGGTCGATAGTTAACGTCATCTCGCCAACAATCGACAAGCTGGTATGTTGCAGCAGATCGTAAACGTCGTTTATGGCACCGGAGCTGGTATTTTCAATCGGTACGACGGCATAGTCGGCCTGGCCGGTTTCCACCTGATTAAAAATATCGGCAAATTTGGCGCAGCCACTTTCAATGAATTGCTCAAAGTGACGGGCAGCATACTGGCGCGCCGCAAGATGGGAATAAGAACCTTTGGGGCCGAGAAAAGCGATGCGTGCTGAGTGCGGATTAATTTTATTGAGATGTTGCTGGAGCAAAGCCTGCTGAGTTAATACGGAATCTTCAATGATGAGCTGGAACAGGCGAGTAATGTAATGGGCGTCCAGATGGTGCGCTTTACCGAGCGTAATTAATCTTTCCAGTAAATCGCGTTCACGATCAATATCTCGTACCGGGCGATGCGAGAGCAGTTTGGCTTTTCCTACCTCGACGGCCAATTCGCGCCGCTCTGCCAGTAATGCTAATAATTTTTCATCCAGCGCGCTGATTTTCTCTCGCAGCGCCAGTAACGGGTTTTCCGATGTCATAGTGTTGCCTTTTTGTTATCAATAAAAAAGGCCCCCCGATTTGGGAGGCCTTATTGTTCGTCTTCGCATTCTGTTTCACACGACGAAACGCCTCCCATTCAGGGGAAGGTAAAAAAGAATGCGAAGAAAAACGGTGTGTGTTTCATGTTTGTTTCCTTAAGTGACTTTAGTACAGTACCCGTACTGTTTTCACGCTGTCAACAAAAAACGCGCCCGAAGGTGCGTTGTAAAACCCACTGAATTCAATATTTTCCCTTTGTTTTCAGTGGGTTTTGTTATTGGTGGGGGTTACTGATTACCCTATAAAACCCACTTATGTGGATGAAATGTGGATGCCTCCTTTTAACGGATTAAGTGAAATTGCATCCTGGAGGAAATCAGGAGCGAGGTGCGCATAGGTCATAGTTTGCTGGATCGTGGCGTGCCCCATAATTCGCTGGAGCGTAAGTATATTTCCTCCATTAATCATAAAGTGAGCAGCAAAGGTATGGCGTAGAACATGTACAGCCTGTCCTTTTGGTAGGTCTGGCTTAACACTGCGAAGCACCTTGCGATATTCCTCATAATTGACGTCAAACAAAAGGCCGGATTTCTTTGTTTTGATCTCACTAACAACTTCATCAGAGACAGGAATAATTCGAACTTTTCCGTTTTTAGTTTTGTTAAACGTCACGCGATTATTGATGATGTGTTCCGCGCGCAGATTTTTCGCTTCTCCCCATCTCGCCCCAGTACTGAGACAAAGTAGCGTAATCCGCCGGGCATCACCGCTTACTGCATCCAGTAATTTGGCGATTTCTTCCGTGGTGAGATACGTCATTTCGGGTGATTTTCGTTTCAAAGAGGGGAGGGCGCGGAGCGGATTTTCTCCGTGAAATTCCCCGGCATTTGCTAGGAGTGTAAACATTCCTCCGAGATCCGACTCATCACGCCGAACAGTAGACTCTTTTACTCCCAAGGATAAACGGGAGCTTCGATAAGCGGCCATGAAACGAGCATTAATCTGGCTAACCCTTGGATCATTCATTTCTTTGATGATTTTTTTCAACCTGGTTAGAACGCCGTTAGCATATGGCTTATTGCGTCCACCCAATTCCCACCATAACGGAAGCAGATCTGAGAGATGACGTTGCTCTGTTGGCTTTTCAAGCCATTCCTTATCGTGCATGTGGCTGAGAACATAACGCTCAAAGGCCACTGCATCTGCCTTTTTCTTAAAAATCCGCTGAATCCGACGTCCACTTCGGCCACGCGGTCTAACATCCACTTTATACCGTCCACCATCGAGTGCTTTAATTGCCATTGGCAAGCCCTCCGGTGAAACGAGGAAAGACATTTCCAGTTTGTAAAATGTAAGAATAATAAAGGGTTAACCAATTTTCCTTTCGGATGGGGGTAAATCCGTTGGTTCTTGCCCATAGTGTGCGAGAGCCGGAGCTATCTGCCCGGATTCAGGCGCAATTTTTCCAGTCATAAACCACAACGCATATTTCTCAAATCTGGGGTTGTTTAGTATTTGCTCAATTACTTCAGCATTAGGGATAGTTTTACCGCTTTCATATCTCCACAGAGCATCACGGTTTAAACCAAGCATTTTTGCTGTATCCGGGAGGCTAGTAAGTCTCTCGCTTTCACGCATGATTTTTATGCGCTCTCCAATAGTCATACGCATGTTGCAATTCTCCAACGTCTGTATTAATGTTTATACAAATGAGTTTGATTTGGGGCATCCGTCGCAAGAAATACCCCAAACAGGGAGATTATCACATGAATGAAGAACTATTGAGGGCATTGTTTAAGATCCCAGACCCCATCACCGTCGATGAGTTTTCCCGCCGCACAGGTAAGACCGAATCAGCCGTAAGAAAGTTGGTAGAGCGTCGACTCATCCCTCTAACTACTGAGCGCGAGGTTTTAGGCGAGGAAGGGAGTTCGCGCCGTCTTCTCATCCTTTGGAATGAGTGGCTCGAAATGGTCTATGACGCAACGAAACAGCTTCCTCCTGAGCGTAAAGATTGGCGCAATCACTGGCTTAAGAAAGCCAAGAAGCTGGCGGAAGATTTGGGATTAGGCTTTCTTAATTTTGCTGCATGAGATGCAGGGAGTTTTGATATGAAACAGCAACGTAATTCACGCTTTCGTAATGGTGCTGAACGCCACGCTAACCGTTTCGCTACCAGTGCATCACGCAGCAACATCCGCTACAGCCTGAGTGATACACACGCAACGCCGGATGGCTACCCAGTAAAACAAATCGGCGAGCATGCCTGGCTGATTGAGAAAGCTGGAATCGTGGTCCACAAATGCCCACGCAATCCGTTTACCGGAAACCGCATTTTTGCATTGAGCTGCGGCGACAATCAATTCGGGCAGGATTTCACATTATACGAAGCACTTCGCACGGTTGATCGTCTGCTTCGTGGGCAAAGTTTTATTAAACAGGCTGATTTATAACAGGTGCTTTATGACCAAAGAGCATGCACAAGGTGTATTTATCCGTTTTATTGATTTTCGCGGTGAACTGTTATTACGCGCATCAGCCATTGACGGAGTTGTTCCATCCGAAAAAAACGCAGCTACTTACGTTTATCTGAACGGTACGCGCCTGACTGTGGAGCTTCCGTACCAGACCGTACGAGAAATCATTAGCGAAGCTGAAAAGGCACGCCAGGTTAATGGCGATAAACCCTATATCGAAATTATCTGCATAGATTCAGAAGCTGAAATTCAGAAAGCAGATTAAAGGGCGTTGCGATGGGCAAAGAATATAAAACTCTCATTAACAAAGCACTTGAGCGTTTTTATTTTCGCTTAAGTGCATCAGGCGCTCATGCTGAACGTGCAGCCCGTGACTCATTGACCAGGGCAATCCGGAGTCTGTATGACGTGGCTTTTTACGCTGATGATCTGGATGCACTTAACGAACTTTCCGAGCTGATCTGTGCCGCAGAATGCGGGGAACATATTGAACCGTATAAGCTGGGGAATATCGCATGAGTATATTTATCTCATGGCTTGTTCTGATTATTTCGGTGGCCTGCGCCATTGGGATTATGCGAATTATTCATTCAGTGAAAAAGACTGAACGCTTTTTCACTGGCGAATAACAGCTTAAACAAAACACCAGATTAAACCCGAAAACCTGAAAACTATCCGCATTCGCGGAGGTATTCGCACACGTAAATAACGGAGATATAAAATGAACACAAAAGAAGAAGGCATTATCAACACATTAAAAAAAATATCAGAAGCGGAAGATGAAATGGCTAAAGATGCCGTGAAGCGTAGCCAACATATGGCAGCACTTCACGCACTGACCATTGCAAAAATCACCGCTGACGCAGCCAAAATTATTGAGGAACAGAGCAAAGAAATCGACACTCTTAAAACACAGTCAACAGTTGCAGCCATGAATCCGTCCAGCATTGGACGCTGCATTTATATTCTTGGTTCAGCAATGATGCCGCAATACACCATTATTGCCGAACTGCACGGCAAATACCTGATAACGCCTTACCACACAAAAGAGTCTGAGCTTCTGACAAATCTCCGCCTGATAGAACGCTCTCAAGCTGTATTCATTGATGACGCGCAACGTGCCGTATTTAACGCATAGGGTTACTGGACAAAGGGGGCGCAATGGCAATTAAGCATTTTTCCGTCGTTCGCTTTACCTCCAGAGGGCGCGAATACGAGGTCGACGAACGCCTGATTACCACTATCGACAAACATCGTTCGGAAAAGGATGCGCACCACATCTACCTCACTGACGGCACTTATTTCTGCGCCACCAACGTGGCGCGGGTGAATCTTATCCGACAAGTACAGGAGCCACGCAGATGACCATTCTGGACTACATCGCTACTCATCCGGGGTGTAGCGGCGGAGAGATCGCCGCAGCACTGAATACTCCAACCACAGCCATTAATGCTGAGTTACGCCAACTTTGGCGCGGCGGCTTAGTCATCAGAACAAACCGCAGCACAGGTGGTCGCGCTCGCAAAACTGGAGGCCAGGCTTCTTACCACGTAAACCCGATGCCGTTCGGGTGTAGCAATCCACTTACTCACATGTTTAACCAGCTACTGAAGGAAGCCAGAACATGAGCACCATCAACCACCAGAAGCTACGCGAACTGGCATTTGCCCTGCAACGAATGGCAACTCCTCAAAAATTACTGGCATTTCGCGCAATGCTCTCGCCGTCTGCTGTGCTGGCACTGCTGGATCAGCTGGAGCACGCCAGAACCACGGCTCCTGCCATTCGCCTGACGCTCCATCATGAAATCGCTGATTTCTGCGCAACGCTGGGGGCACCTGGCGAACCGGAAACGCCGGAAGCAATGCAGCAAGAGCTGCTGCAACGCATTGACAAGGTTTTTGATTTTTTTCTGAACCAGTAAGAAACCAGAACATGCACACACAAAAAAACCGCTTGCCATGCCGCAATCGGTCAGGTTACATTTCCGCTGCACCTCATAAAACGGGTGCCGGGATTCTCAACCCGATACAGAGCAAAGCGCATAACCGCGCCAGCGGTTTTTTTGTGCGTACTGTATTGCCACGTCTTTTTCGCGTCAGAATTATGGCGGGGCGTACGGGGCCGACTTCGGTCGGGCCGGATTCTTTGCTCTCCGGTGTTGAGAACCCTGTACGTCTCGCCACCCCGAGATTCTCAACTCTGGATGGTGAGCTATTTCTATCACCGAGCAAAGAGGCCACACCATGGCAAACCGCAAACAACAGCGCGCATACGCTGCGCGTCGTTACATCCAGACTGAAATCAACCGTAGACTTTTCCGCGCATCACGCGTCGCGCAAATCATGCACATCAATATGCTGCATGAGCGCAGCCACGCGCTATCGAACATCTATTCCGCCTCTGTTTTCAGCTATCTGGCGGATGATCTGCGCGAGCTGCAACAACTCTTCCAGCAGCAAAACAAACTCCATTAATTCCTGTTCCGGGCCTTTCCTGCACCTTGCGGCGGGAGGCCTTCGCACATCTGTAGTAAAGAGAATTGCAGCATGATTGACGCTCATGACTTCACAAGATGGGTGCGCACACAGGACACCCGTCTGGCTCCCGTTCTTCAGGGATTATTTGATCTCTACATCCGTGGTCGTGACAACAGAGCACGCACCACAAAACCGGAGAATGCAGACACCCTTTATTTCACAGTAGACGACTGCTACCGCGTGGACTTCACACCACACGGGCTGGCGTTGCACTGCCTGACACCACACGGAGAATCACTGCTGGCGTATTACGACTCCCCGGCCTCCGTATTTGCGGCAATGCTGGCGCATCGCACTGCTGGCGGGTGTGCCTCGCTGAGTGAATACACCGCTGAATTTAACCGCCTTTCTGCCCTCTTCTCGCAGGAGTGGCAGCGCGTGACGGGATACCAGCCATGAATGAGTTTGCATGGAGCTGGAATGAACCACGGCCAGCCATTGATCCGGCCAGATTTACGGAGCACAGGCAGGAAACTGAAACCGACCTGCAACGCGCCATCCGTTACTACCTTGAGGCAGACAAAAAGGCTCTGGAAGAACAGGAAGCGAAGGAGGAAGCCTTTTTCGCACAATCCACCGTGGGTAAAAAACTCATGGCATCCCTTGAGGAAGCCGGACAGCGTGAAAAGCTGGCACAAAGCATCATCAGCAAGCGTCAGGCAACAGAACAAGACCCGGTGGCCCGTGCTTTTGCCACACTGAAGGTGCTTCCCGTTTATCTGCGTGAACCTCTGAGCCGCCACCTCTCTTTCCTGCGCAAAAAACAGGAAGCCGATCGCCAGAAAGGCAAAAAGAGCTGGCAGGCTGAACGCTACGCGCGCGGAACCCTGCGCAAAATATTCGAACGCCTGGACCGCACCGACCACCGCTGGCTGACACCGGGTTATCGCTCCCTTGCCGGACGCGAACGCCTGGATGATTTGCTTTACCTGCCGCAGCTCAACAAGCACCAGATACAGACGCTGGCCACCATGACGGCGGCGATGTTCAGCAGCACCTTCGAAAAACTCTGCGATGGCTTTGGCGCGACCGATGGTGAGCTGACCATGGAGGTGGCACTGAAGGCGTATCAGATGCTGGCCCGCATGGTGTTACACCTGCACGCCATGCCTCCACATTATGACGCACTGACAACAGACAAAGACCGCAAGAACGAACCGGACACGGAACTGCTGCCGGGCGCAATCCTCCGCCTGACCTGTGCGGAATGGTGGAAACGCAAACTGTGGCTGTTACGTTGCGAGTGGCGGGAAGAACAACTCCGCGCCGCCTGTCTGGTTTCCAGAAAAACATCGCCCTATCTGAGCCAGGACGCGTTAAGCGAGTTTCGCGCACAGCGCGAGAAAACACGCGATTTCCTGAAAAGTTTCATGCTGGAAAACGAAGACGGGTTCACGATTGATCTCGAGACGGTGTATTACGCGGGAGTAAGTAACCCGGTCCACCGTAAAGCAGAAATGATGGCCACCATGAAGGGGCTGGAACTTCTGGCCGAAGCCCGTGGCGACAGAGCGGTGTTTCTGACTGTCACCTGCCCGTCAAAATACCACGCCACAACAGAGAACGGTCATCCGAATCCCAAATGGAACGGGGCCACCATGCGCGACTCCAGCGATTACCTGGTTAACACGTTTTTTGCGGCGGTCCGCAAAAAACTGAACCGCGATGGCCTGCGCTGGTATGGCATCCGCACGGTGGAGCCTCACCATGACGGCACCGTGCACTGGCATATGATGGTCTTTGCACATCCGGACGAGATTGAAACCATCGTGTCCCATGTCTGCGATATTGCCATTCAGGAAGACCGCCACGAGCTGGGCGATGACATAACTCCGCGTTTTAAGGCTGAGTACGTAGACGGCTCAAAAGGCACGCCAACCAGCTACATCGCCACCTACATCGGAAAGAACCTGGACAGCCGCGCCGTGGATGGCATCGACCCGAAAACGGGCAAGCCACGCGTTGACCACGAAACCGGAAAATCAATGGCAGAGAGCGTGGAACGCGCCATCGGCTGGGCGCGCCTTCACCGGGTCCGCCAGTTCCAGTTCTTTGGCATTCCCTCTCGTCAGGTATGGCGTGAACTCCGCCGCCTTGCCAGCCAGATGGCACGCAACCCGGAAGGCCCACAACGGCTGAAGGATGATGCAATGGATGCGGTACTCGCTGCCGCTGATGCCGGGTGTTTTGCCACCTACATTGAGAAACAGGGCGGCGTACTTGTTCCACGCAAAGACTACCTGATTCGCACCGCCTACGACCTCGCAGATGAGCTGAACGATTACGGCGAGCAGAGTGTACAGATTTACGGGATCTGGTCGCCGCTCATCGGGGAGTCTTCCCGTGTGTGCACACATCCGGATAACTGGAAGCTGGTAAGACGTAAACCTGAAGCAGAAGACAGCGCCCGCGAAAATGGTTTTGACCTTCAGGGCGGCCCTGCCGCCCCTTGGACTCGTGGCAATAACTGTCCCCGTGTACAGGAAACGGACAACAACGGGACAGAACAGCCGGAAGAACGGCCAGCGCCGTGGCCGCAGCTCCCTGACAGCGTTGATGTGGATGAATGGATGCGCTCACTGAAACGGCACGAACGCCGGGCGCTGATGCGTTCGCTTCGTGACAAACAGGCAAAAAACAGCAGTGATGAAATGCAGAGCTGGACACAGAGCCGCAAACAGCAGCGGCCTTTGCCTGATAACCACGAATTACTCGCTAAAGAATGGCGGGAGTCTGCTGAATCTCTCGGCCTGCATATCGGTGAACAGCAGATGCAGCACCTGTTACGGGGCGGCAGTCTGTACGTTGACGGCAGCATCATTGCACCGCAGGGATTTGAAATTGTACGCAAACCGGATACCCGCCCGGACAGCCGAATCACGCAGCTCTGGCAGCGCCTGAGCCGTAATCATGGCGTAAGCAGCACGGAGATCCGCCATAACCCGGTCGCCAGCTATCTGGCACAGCTGGGGTCATCAGACCCTGAAGCCGCCGCACGCCTGGCATCCACACTTCAGCAGGACCAGAACACCATGAAAACACCCGTTACCGTGCTTTCTGACATGCTGCGCGCCATCCGCGACGCAGAGCACGCACAGAGAATCAGTGAAACCACTGAACGCGCCAGCCGCAAAGCAGACCTGCTGCGGGGTAGCCTGACCAGTGGAAACAAAAAACAGACAGAAACGGGATTCACAAATCCCGTAAATGAGCAAAAAACGTGCCGCGATATATGAAGCGCGCACAAAACAGGCAAAAGCGGGATTTAAAAATCCTGTAACCGATTAATTAATCAACATAAGGAAAAACGACATGAAAATTTGTATCGACGACGGCTCCACCAACATCAAGCTGGCATGGACTGAGAACGGCGAACGCCGCAACGCCATCAGCCCGAACAGCTTCAAGTCGGAATGGTCTGCGCCGTTCGGTGGCACGCAGCCCGCGAACTACATGCTTGATGGCGTGCGCTATGGTTTTGATCCGGTCAGCGATCGCTTTGTCCAGACGACCGACACGCAATACCAGTACAGCGATGTGAATGTCATTGCCATTCATCACGCGCTGGTCAAATCAGGCATCACGCCACAGGAGGTGGATGTGGTTGTCACCCTGCCACTGAGCGAGTATTTCGACACAAACGCACAGCCGGACATGGCCAACATCAACCGCAAAAAAGCGAACGTTATGCGCCCGGTGGAGTACCAGAACGGCGAAGCATTCACTATCCGTAACGTGCGGGTTATGCCTGAATCCATTCCGGCCGGCTTTAAGGCACTGGCTGACATGAGTCCGTTTGAATCCCTGCTGATTGTGGATTTGGGCGGAACCACGCTGGATGTGGCAAAGGTTCAGGGGCAACTGGCAGGTATCAGCCAGGTGTTTTGCGATCCACACGTAGGCGTTTCTCTGATGGCCGATGCCGTACTGTCGGTGATGGCCACTAACGGTATGCGCACCAGTCACCACATCGCCAATACCATTATCGAACATCGCCATGATGAAGCCTGGCTGCGCCAGCACATCCACAATGACGCACATTACGCCAGCCTGATGGCGGTTATTCGTGAAAAGGAAGAAACACTGAAACAACGCGTGATCCGCGCGCTGGCGGGTTTTTCGGGTTACGGGCGGGTGATGGTTGTAGGTGGAGGAGCGGAGATTGTGGCACCCGCTATCCGCGAAGCCTGCGGAGTTAATGCGACTTTCATCGCGGACGGGGTGCCACAGTTTGCTCTGGTTAATGGGCTGTACGCAATGGACAAGGAGTAAACCAATGACGACACCAACCAGACGGATAAGTTTCTATCTGAAGCCCGCCGCCGTCAAGAACGAAGGCGAAGCATGCGCCTGGCTGGACAGCCTTACACCAGAAGCCCGCAAAAGCGGCCAACGCGTGGCTTTTCTGGCCGGGCTGGCACTTCTGAAAATGAATCCGGCAGAGGCTTACCGACTGGCTGCATGGGCTGATGATGAGGCGTTATCAGTGACACAAACCAGGACAGAACGCCCCCTGTCACAGCCAGTACCAACCGCACAGATAACCAGTCAGATGGCCAGAAATATCAGGGCGTTATTTCCTGAATAACACAACATCAGGGCGTGTTCGCCCTGATCTCCACCTCAGAACATAAACAAGGAGACCGACTTAATGAGCGAAATCAACTATCAGGCACTGCGTGAGTTAGCAAAACAGGCAACACAGGGCGAATGGGTCGCATTTATTTCGCCGGGCAAATACGGCACGTACGCCGTGCACACACCAGGAGATAATCATCACGGAGATATTGTCGACTGGCCTGGATTCGACGAACAGAAAAACGCAGAGAACAACGCTCGTTATATCGCAGCTTTCAACCCTGAAGTAGTGCAGGCTCTGTTGGATGAACGAGAAGCCCAAAGCAAACGCATTGCAGAGCTGGAGGCTAATTTCACGGAGCTGGCAGCGGAGAATGCCGCAATGAAGCTGTTTATCAGGGGCAGTTGCTATGTATTTGATGGAGAGCAGGATGAAATATCTGACGCGTATATCTGCGCAACAGACGGAGGAATGCCACAAACCCCAGCCACCGACGCTTTTCTGGCTGAAGTACGGGCGCAGGGCGTGGAGATGCTGGCAAAAAATCATCAGAGTATCGTCAATGCACTTAAGGGAGATTCTTTATTTTCTGATGATGAATACCGACATGCAGCTATTGTTTCCGCAGCTGTATATTTCGCCGCAGAGCTTCGCAAAGGAGGCAGCCAGTGAGCAAAATTGACTATCAGGCACTACAAATGGCAGCAGAACGTGCAATTCCGGCAATGGAACGCCTGTTAATATTGCCAGTTGATGATGATTTGTTAAGCGAACAGGAACTTAAAGATTACGGTGTGGATATTGACGCGATCAACACCTTCAGAATTCTGGCTGGACCGGAAGACATGCTGGCACTGCTGGATGAACTGGAAACAGCAAAAAAGCGCATCGCTGAACTGGAAAAAATCGCCACTGACTATGCACTTAAATTCCAGAAAGCACAGGACGCATTAAAGTATGCCGCTTTGTCGCATAGCCGGACGGCGCAACAAACAAATAATCTTGCTGTATCGCTTCCGGACATAAGCGAATATTTCATTAATGACGTATTTCAGCCCTTGCGATACGAGCGGGATGTTGAAAGAGCCATCATAAAGGCTGGCGGAAAAGCATTGTGGCAGGAGAAACACGAGGACAGAACGCATCAGTCCTGCGATGTAAATCGTGGATGGTTTAGCCCACTGACGACAGATAAAAATAACACCTAATCCCCCTCAAACCAGGGCGATAATCGCGCATCGCCATGCTGCACAATAGTGCACAAATTTGCACAATTTTTTTGAACGACTTTTTGCCCTTCCGGCCCGCGTGGCGGCTGGATCCGTCAAGGATCCGTGCGTGCACAAAAAAACGCGCTTTTTCTGCGCGCAGGTGACGGGGGAACAGCCCGCGTTTCAGGGGGTAAATAGCATTCCCTGAACGATGTCGCAGCGACACAACAGAATGGCTGTATCGCTCACGCTGAGCGTGAAAAAGACGTAAGGTGTTCTGATTTGATGGGATGAAAGGTAAGGCCGTCAAAATCGCACTGAGGCGGCGAGAACATGCAGTCAGCGCGGCGGGATTGTGTAAGAGTCTGGCCGTCGATGATAGCGATAAGTCGGAAGACGTCGCGAAATTATCTGATTGATACAGGAGCTGGAGAGTCGGGGCATAAATTTTTTATGCCCCGGCGAAGCAGCAGACAAGCGAAGCGCGTCAGTGATGCGGCACCTTGCCGACCACACTTCATAAGTGCAAAATACGAGCAAAGAAATCAATGGAGGCTGTTCTATGGTCATTAATTACAAGCAGTTACGAGAAAAACGAGATCAGGTAAAGGAGAGTTTTCGCCGCAATGAAGACCTGACCCCGCTTGTACGCATTGCCCAGGGAATTGTTGATGCTTATGAAATCTCTCTGGAGCTGCCATCACAGACATGGACGGATAGCGACGGTAATCGCCAGCATTACGTTTCATGCGGACTGGAAACGGCTGAAGGGTTTCGCAGAATGCCTTTATCTCAGATTCCTGCCGCTACCCCCAAAGCAAGGGGCGGCAATGATGAGCGAAAACTGATTTTCAGCATTGAGACAGTGGTTGACGACACACCTGGCGAAGTCGCCTTCGTGCATACTCCTCTTTCGATCGCAATGTATAACGATGAAATACAGGTTCGCGTTAATAATAATATCGTGCCACTTAAAGAAGGTAATTCACCATACACCACCGTTTGTGAAGCCATTCAATATTACGTTCTCTCTGAAATTGATAATCTCAAGCCTGACGGCACCCAGAAAATGGTTCAACTCTGGTAAAAAGGACAGCCCCATCACGGGGCTGTTTTTTCATCAAGAAGAGCATAAGAATTAAAACGGATCACCTCTTCGCCAAGCCAGTCATTGATGTGCTTCATGGCCTCCATAACGGGCATCAGCTCGTTAATTGCGTAAACCCGCGCGGCCTTTTCCACATCACCAAACGCACTTTTTTCACCCGGCATCGCCCCCATCAGTTGCGGCGGAACGCGGTGCGCAGCCAGCACATCATCACGGGATGCCGCCTTAACATTCATGAACTCATCCTTTGCGGTGATCTGCTGGAACGGCAAAATTTGCACACCTTCTTTGCCCCCGTTGGGCGCATGAATGAGCACGTTTTTAAACGCACCACCACCACGTGCACCCTGTAGCGTTTCTTTCAGGGAGTCCATGCTTTCGCGGTTTACCTGCGCTGCACCGATGTAGATGATACACCCGGCGTGGGATCCGTTGTCGTAATACAGTTTTCTGAACATGTCCGCCGAATGAGACAGGCTGGCCGAGAGTAATGCGCCGAGATATTCCGGCATGCCGTAGATTTCCTGGTTAATGTCAGGATTCATCAGGTGGCACACTTTGCCAGGGCGAAACTGAAACGCGTCCTTGCCATCCTGCACATACCACCATGATTCAAGATCGCTTCCGCGTCGCATGTATTTCGCCAGGGCGTGCCGTAATTTAAGCGGTTCGCCGAGCATATTGCTCCGAAGCTCAAGGAATGCGTTACCGAACACAAACCAGTCCAGCGCCAGCGCCGAGAAATCCTGCCGGGAAAGCAGCGGATGCGGAATATAGCAGCCGAGCAATACATTACGCTTAAAGTAAAGCGCAGACTGATGCCAGGACGTTTGCCGGGCAGCTCTTGCCAGACCGTACCAGTCCACCGGGGTTTCATACCACCGCCCGTTATCAGCACAGTACATATTGTCCAGCAGGTCATGCCCGGTCAGGCGATAAGGACCATCAAATGTGAATGCACTGAGCGATGATTCTTTCCTGAGCGCATCAGCGAGATCAATGCGTGAACTCATGCGCACTTTTTTATTTTTTCTGCTCATCAGAACTCCATAACCGTGAAACGCTCGTTTTCTCCTTCGCCGCCAATCGGTTCGTTAATGACAGCAAGCATGGTTGCCCACGCAAGGTCGCCGTGGCTGATCCCCCTCGCGCGGTCCGTTTCGTAAGTGATAAAGCCGCCCGGTGTTTTCACCTTACGCACGGCGTTAAAGGCCGCGACCAGCTCGCGTTCGGCGCGATCGTATTCCCACCGCCCGGCACGCATTATTTGCAGCATTTTCAGTACCAGCGACCGTTTTGATGACAGCGTGAAGGTGTACGGAATAGCAGCAGGGAAAAACCGTTTCACTATCTGATAAACAGCCTCCCCGTTCCCGCCCGTCACATCAATACCGATGTGTTCCACGTTGTAGCGACACGTGAACTCTTCAATGACTCTGGCCTGTTCTTCAAACTCCAGCCCCTGAACGCGTCGCGTCTCCACCGTTCGAAAACGGCCACCAGGAACAGCCGGAGGAACCACCACGGACACAGCGCCGCTGTCGCCGTTGCCACTGCTGCCGTTTGCGTCATACCCAATCCATACCGGACGATTTCCCATCGGGCGGGGAGCAAAAGGTTTCCAGTCTTTCCAGTCGTCGTATCCGTCAACGCCGCAGCCAATCAGGATATTCAGGTTAAATGCCGATTCCCCTTCGCGGACAAACTCACACATGTAGAGATTGAGGAACTCGTCTTCGGTGTTTTCATCACGGATTTCGTCAATATCGGTGTGTTTCCAGCCGTGATTAACCACATCTTCCAGCGTGACAATCTGCCGCCATGTCCGGTCAGGGCAGATAAGTCCGTTATGCAGCGTTTTCCAGTCCACAGAAAAACGCTGGCGTTTATGCGAGGCCTTTTTCTCGTTCCAGCGGTCGCCGTTCCAGTAGGCGTATGCCTCGTGCGTTTCGGTGGATGGCGTGGAGAAGTAGGTGCGCCGCAGTCCGCTGAGGGTTGCCATAGCGCCAGCCACCTTGCGCAGTTCAGCAAAGCGACTGACCCAGAAAAATTCATCAAAATAAAAATTGCCCGTATAGGACTGTGCCGACGCAGCAGAAGTGCCGAGAAAATGCAGCTCTGCGCCGTTGGAGAGGATGATTTTATCACCCCCTTTCAGCTCCACATCAACTTCAGCCGCGGCCTTCTGAATAATGCTTTTAAACTGGAACGCCTGACGACGCGACGCAGACAAAAAAATCTGGTTACGCTGGTAAGGTTGCGCCACATCGTCACGCAGCGCCATCAGCAGTGCTTCCTGTGCAAAATACCAGGTCGCCCCAATCTGTCGGGATTTCAGGATCATCCTGTTACGTATCCCGGCTTCCCTGCAAAGGGTCAGGGAGTCAAACCAGCCCCGCTGATGCCACTCCAGCCTGCTGATGATTTTTTCCCGCAGTGCGGCAATCTGTTCCGGCGTGAAATGATTTTTGAGTTTTTTCGCCCGGCCTTTCTTTCCTGCGGCCATCACATCCGGCTGGCCATCATGCAGCTTTTTAAGCTGCCGGGTCAGCAGGTCTATTTCCTTAAAGTCACCGCCTGTTTTATTCTGTTTTTCAGTAAGCTGGATGAGGCGCGCATCAATGGACTGCGTGACACGCTGCACGGGTGGCGTTTCATCCCACTGGTCGCGTTTTTTCCACGCATAAATCGTGTTCGGGTTTATTCCCATCAGACGTGATATTTCTGCGGGCGGATAACCCTGCCAGTAAAGTTGCCGCGCACGCTGGCGCACAAAAGCGTCCTGAATCATTGCTCCCCCTGAGTAATTACAGGAAGATTACCCGCGCGCGAAACCGTTCTCCTTAACCCCCTGTTCTGGCCGTTTTCTTACAACAAAAGCCCTTTGTATCAGCCTGTTACGCTTTGCCATCATGACTGAAGAACCAGTCAGAGGGGCAAAAACTATGGCTAATGAAAAAAAGACATCCCGCAAAAAGTTTCGCGTGGCTGTCTCCGGATCAACTGTTGATGGCCGCGAAATCAGTCCGGTACATCTGCGTGAAGCCGCCGAGAACTTCAACCCGGATGTTTACGCTGCCCGCGTGAACGTTGAGCACTATCTCTCGCCATGCCCGTCAAGCGAATTTTCCGCAATGGGCGATGTCACCGCGCTGAGTACGGAAGATATTACGGAAGGCCCGCTGGCCGGACGTACTGCGCTGTATGCAGAAATCGAACCGACCGAGCGCATGAAGCAGCTTGTCGCTGACGGCAAGAAAATCTATTCCAGTATCGAACTGCACCCGCAGTTCTCCGTTAACGGGCGCGCCTATCTGGTCGGGCTGGCGATGACCGACACCCCGGCAAGCCTGGGCACTGAGCGCCTGAAATTCACGGCACAGCAACGTCAGGCGGTGATGACGTTCAACAGTGTCCAGGGTGAAGCACCGCTTATCTCCGAAGCCATCGAGTCTGAAATCATCGAAATGGCAGAACAACGCCAGGAAGAAGGCACCCAGTGGTTTAACCGCGTAATGGGGATTATTGGCCGTGGCCGCAAAGCGGATGACGCCAGTTTCTCCCGCATTCAGGAAGCGGTGGAAGGCGTCGCAACGTCACAGGCCGACATTATCGACCGTTTTAATGCACTGGAAACCCGCCATCAGCAGGACCGCCAGAAAATTACGTCACTGACCACAGAGCTGGCAGCACTGAAGGAAAAACTGCGCACGCAGGACGGCGATCCGCAGAACCGGTTCACCGCAACGGGCGCAGCCTCCGACCAGCTGGCTGACTTCTGATAAGACAAAGGAGCAAATTTTTTATGAATCTGGTGATGTCAGATATTACCCGCAACAAGCTGGGTTGCTATATGGCGCAGCAGGCGTCGCTTAACAATATCCCGGTTTCCGCACTGGTATCGCGATTTACCGTGGAACCCTCGGTACAGCAGCGTTTTGAAAACGCCTCAAAGGAAAGCACCGAATTTACAAAAAGAATTAACGTGATCGGCGTGACCGACCAGAAAGGCGAAAAAATCCTCCTGGATACCACCGGGCCGATTGCGCGCACGAATACCAGTTATGACGGCACAAAACGCCGTAACCCGAATAACGTGGTTGATCTGAAAAACCGCAAATACCAGTGCGAACAGGTGAACTACGACACGTTTATTTCATATCCGCAGCTTGATGCCTGGGCGGCACACCCTGATTTTCAGTCCCGCATCAGCGCACAGATTGCCCGACAGGTGGCACTTGACCGCATCATGATCGGTTTCAACGGCACGTCTCACGCGGATGAGTCTAACTTCAGCACCAACAAGCTGCTTCAGGACGTTAACGTGGGCTGGCTGGAGCACATCAGAACCGACGCCAGCGAACGCGTTATGAATGACGTGACGCTGACCTCCCGTAACATGGACAACACCGTGGCGCACGCGGGTAAGTATGCGAACGCTGATGCACTGGTACAGGACGCGCGCTCATCCCTGCTGGATGAATGGCACAAGGAAGCTGACGACCTCGTGGTGATTATGGGGCGCAACCTGTTTAACTCGCTGCGTCTGCCCGTGCTGAACAGCATCAGCGGCCAGAATCCCAATGCGGAATTACTCGCCGGGCAGCTCATTCTGTCATCGCGCACCATTGGCGGGCTGGGCGTGTTCCTTGCGCCGTTCTTCCCGGATTCAACGATGCTGATCACTTCGTTCAACAACCTGTCGATTTACTGGCAGAAAGGTTCAATGCGTCGTCTGATGAAAGACGAACCGGAATACAACCGCATCGCCACCTACCAGTCCATCAATGACGCTTATGTCGTTGAAGACTATGGCAAGTGCGCGATGGTCACTGGCCTGAAGTTTGCCGACAGCTAATCAACTCACGGCGGGCATCATGCCCGCCTGTAACGGAGAGAAAAAATGATTACTCCTGCACAGCAACACTGGCAGAACGTGATGGCACAGCGCGCAGGCCGGGCGAATGAAGGCGTGGACCATGCCGCGCGTACCGCGCATGAAGAGGTGCTGTATCGTCTGCGTCTGGCACAGGCCCGGCTTAAGGGCGTACAGGCCAGAAGCGCGAAAGCCGCCATCAAAAAAGAGTTGTTGCCGGACTTTTCCGGCTGGATTGAGGGAACGCTGGAGGCTGACGGCGGGCAGCAGGACGAAGTGATTGCCACGCTGATGGTGTGGGCGATTGACTGCGGCGATCTTCCGCTTGCGCTGCGTATTGGTGCGTATGTGGTCCGTCACAACCTCATCATGCCGGATAACTTTGGCCGTACTGCTGCCACGGTACTGACCGAAGAAATCTGCAATCCGGTACTGACGCAGGCCGGGACGGATGCCGACGCGGATTTGTCCGCCTTTATCGAACCACTGGACACCCTCCGGGAGATTGTCACCGACCAGGACATGCCGGACGAAGTGCGCGCCAAATTATGCAAGGCGTGCGCCTTTGCCCGCCGTGGCCTGAGCGATGCGGACAGCATGGCCCTGTCACTGAAGCTGCTGCGTGAAGCAATGCACCTGAACCCGAACGCAGGTGTGAAACGCGAGATTGCAACCCTTTCCCGCGCCCTGAAAAAAGCCGATTCCGCAACCGAACCAGAAGACGACAGCGCACAGCAGGCGCAGGACGAAAGCAGCAAAAGTAAAAAGACAACGCGGAAGCCTGCAACACGAAAAACCACCGCGACGCAGAAGGCGAAGCGCGGTTAACGACTGACCCCGTCAGCGGGCGGCGTGCGCGGTGTTCCGGTTTGACTCCGTGACCGTTTACACCGTGCACCCACCGCCCGATTTTTTCAGGAGTGAACCCCATGAGTATGGTTGCCAGAACCAACCCCGGACCCGCAGAGGACGACATCACCGATACCGATGATGGTGATACCCGTATTTCAGCGGGTGCATTCTGGCCGGATATTGTGCTGCGTGAGCTGCGTCTGGCGATACGACTGCCGGGCCGTGTGACCACCTCCCGCCTGCTGCATACCGCCACCGGGGCCGTGGCACACGTTACCCGCGAGCTGGAAGCGTGGCAGCAGGAACAGCAGGCGGCTGGCCATCAGACGCTGGCCGATGTTCCGGCACCCGTAATTAACGGAGAAAGCGTCAATCTCTGGCACTGGCGCAATGCTGTTTATACCGCCACACGCGCCCTGATTCTGGAGCGTTACCGCGATGCGGACACAACGGATAAGGGCGACCGCCGGGCGGACGCACTGGATATACAGACATCGGATTTGTGGCGCGATGTGAGCTGGGCCATCTCTGACATTCTGCGCCGCCCGCGAATTTTTGCGGAGCTGTGCTGATGAAAGTGAAGGCACTGGAAGGCGACACCGTGGATTCGCTCTGTTTCCGGTACTACGGCACGACGCAGGGCGTCACCGAAAAGGTGCTGGATGCCAACCCCGGACTCTGTCAGCAGGTATTTCTGGACGCCGGACAGGACGTGGAGATGCCGGAGCCGGAGAAGAAGAAACGAGAAATGATTCAGTTGTGGGGGGAGTAGTAGTGAGCACCATTCAAACAGGGATCACAGAGCAGGTTATTGCGTGGCTCTTTGACCACCTGCCAACGGTGTATGCAGCAGGCGCGGCAGTCAGCATTTCCGCGCTGATGAGTCTTTATGACGGACGAACGCTGGTTCAGACCGTAACGGGATCGCTGGCGTGCGGCGTTCTTGCCATGGCCGTGGCCGGGTCGTTGCGCTTCTTCGGAGTTCCTGAGGATGCCGTGACGTTTTTCGGCGCATCTATCGGTTTTATGGGCGCAGAAAAAGCACGCGACAAGATCATTGCCGCCTTTAACCGCATAACCCAAAAGGGAGATGAATAAGCCACAGGATTAAAGCCGGTAATCACCATAAAAATCATTCACAGAGGTGACGAAATGAAATCGAAAGACGAAATTTTTGATGCCGTTCTTGGCAAAGAAGGCGGCTACGTCAATCACCCGGATGACAGAGGCGGTCCGACAAAATGGGGCATCACTGAAAAGGTGGCACGAGCGCACGGATACCGTGGCGATATGCGTGATTTAACGCGCGGACAGGCACTGGAAATCCTTGAAGCTGATTACTGGTACGGACCGCGTTTTGATCAGATAGCGAAGCTGTCCCCGGATATTGCCGCAGAACTGTGTGACACCGGAGTAAATATGGGGCCGTCGGTGGCAACCAGAATGCTTCAGCGCTGGCTGAACGTATTCAATCAGGGCGGGAAACTGTATCCCGATATGGACACGGACGGACGCACTGGCCCACGCACGATTAACGCATTGCGTGCATATCTGGAAAAACGCGGTCGGGACGGCGAGATGGTGATGTTAACAGCACTGAACTGTACACAGGGTGAACGCTATCTGGAGCTGGCGGAAAAACGCGAAGCCAACGAGTCGTTTGTCTACGGCTGGATAAAGGAACGCGTGGCAGCATGAAGTTATGGACTTCTCTGGGCGTCGCTTTTCTTCTGATTGCCGCATTGCGTCTGTCGTGGTCGCTGGGCCGGGAGAACGCCAGAAACGAAGCGCAGGCCAGCACCCTGAAACGTACCGTCGACACCCTGAATATCATCAGCGCCGGGGTACAGGATATGCAGCAGGTGCTGGCACAACTCCGCGCGGAAAATCAGCAACGCAATCAGGACGGAGAGGCCAGACGTGAACAGCTACGCAACGATATTGCAAAAGATGAATGCGCCCACGCTTTGCCTGACGCTCGTTTTACTGACAGGTTGCGCAGGCACGCAGAACGCGCCACTGCCAGCGCCGTCAGTCCGGCTTATACCGCAGACGCTGACCATACCGGTAACGCCTCCCCCCTTCCCTGACACTCCCACATGGGGAAATCTCGGTATATGGGGCGACCGCCTTCTGGATGCACTGGAAACCTGTAACGCGGATAAACGGGCCATTGAATTACTGGAACAGCGCAGGCTGCAACGACTGAACAACGAGGACAACAACCATGCTGAAAACTGATTCCCTGCGTGAAGCCATGACCCGTTCATGCCGATGGTGTCAGGCTAACCCGGAAAAATTCACCATTTTCGTGGAGAGCGGCAACATTGAAACGACCGGAGAAACTCCCTCGTTTGTTTACCGCTATCAGATGGTGATGTTTGTCATGGATTACGCCGGGGAGCTGGACGACCTCACGCTGCCGCTACTGGCGTGGTTATCCGAAAATCAGCCACAGTTGTTGCTCAATCCGGAGCGTAATCAGGACATCAAATTCTCCGCCGTTATCAATGACGATGACAGCGCCGATCTCCTGTTTACGCTCCCTCTGCGGGAACGCGTTCGCATCACGCGCAGCAGTCAGGGCACGCCGCAGGCAGAACACCTGCCGGAGCCAAAACCCCGTCTGCCCTCTTCCGAAGGCGACTGGTCGCATGTATTCCAGGATGTGACGTGGGGTGAAAGCGATGGATAAGGCATTCACCCGTGTGGATGAAACCTTTGAGGCCATCCGCGACAGCCTGAATCAGCAGGCCATCAATAACATCGCCAGAAAGCTGGCACAGGATTTACGCCGCGCCCAGCAGGCGCGCATCCGGTCACAGAAAGCGCCGGACGGGACCGCATGGACACCACGCAGACGCCGCGTAACCCGGATACAGGAACGCATTCGCTTTATCTGGAATAACGAAGCACGCACGCTGAAAAACTGGCATCACGACACGGGGAAATACGGGCGAACCATTACCGGGTGGGATGAGGATAAAAACAATATCCGCACGTTTTACCGGGATGACATCGACCGTTTTCTGGAAATACGCACCCGGCGCATCAACCAGGACAGCACAAAGCGCGTCCCCATGTTCGCAAAACTGCGCACCGCCCGCTACCTGAAAGCCCGTGCAGATGCTTCCGGTGTGACGGTGGGTTACAGCGGCGTGGCCGCACGTATTGCACGCGTTCATCAGTTCGGTGAGCGCGATCAGGTTGCGCCGGGCATTTTCACCGATTACCCGGTACGTGAGCTGCTGGGTATCAGCCAGGCAGATGAGCGCCTGATTTATAACACGGTGCTGGGCCGGATTGCGGAGGCTGTACGGTGAGCGCAGAACTCATGCGGCTACTGAGCAATATCATCCGCACCGGGATCATCTCTGAAGTTGATGAGAAGTCCTGGCGCGTGCGCGTTCGCAGCGGCGAACTGGAAACAGGCTGGTTGCGCTGGAACACCACGCGCGCGGGAGCCTTCAATGTGTGGCTGCCGCCATCACCAGGCGAACAGGTGGCAATTGCCTGCATTGGCGGCAACCCGGAAACCGCCATGATAATTGGCAGCCTGTGGAGTGATGCCATTCCGGCCCCCGGCAAAAGCCTGAAAGAAATCGTGGTCAGCGCGCCGGATGGCGCGGTGTTCCGCTACGACGCGGACGCAGGCGCACTGAGCGCCAGCGGCATGAAAACAGCCACCCTGCAGGCATCCGTCAGCGTGACACTGGATACGCCCGTCGTGGAATGCACAGACCTTCTGAGAACGGCGACGCTTGACGTCACAAAAGGGGGAAAGATGAGCGGCAATATCACGCACAGCGGCGGCAATTTCACCTCAAACGGCATTACCGTGCATACGCATAAACACGGTGGCGTTAAAGGTGGCAGCGATTCGACAGGAGGCCCGCAGTGACAACCCGCTACACAGGAATGAACCCGGACGGAACGGGAAACCTGAACGATATGGAGCACCTGAAACAGTCAGTCAGGGACATCCTGACCACCCCGCTGGCAAGCCGGGTTATGCGACGGGAATATGGCAGCCTTGTGCCTGATTTGATTGACGAACCCATGAATAACACCACGCGTCTGCAATGCATGAGTGCTGCCGTGATTGCACTGACGCGATGGGAACCCCGCATTGCCCTGGACGCTATCGACGTTGTCTGGAAGGCAGGAGGCCGCGCCGGGGTGACGCTGTCGGGCACTGTCATGCAGACCATGCAGAATGTTGAATTAACCATCACGCTGAGAGAGTAAATCATGCCTGCTGTTGACCTTTCCCAGTTACCGGAACCCGCCATCATCGCGGAGCCTGATTTTGAGGCAATTCTGGCTGACACAAAGGCCATGATGATTGCGTCCTATCCCGCCGAACAGCGTGAAGCCGTTTCCGCCGCGCTGGAGCTGGAATCGGAACCCCTTAACGTTATCGCTCAAACCATGTCGTTTCGTGAAATGCTGTTACGCCAGCGGGTCAATGAGGGCGCACGCGCCTGTATGTTAAGCCACGGTTCAGGGACAAACCTGGACAACCTCGCGGGCAATATGAACACAAAGCGCCTGGTTATCACTCCGGCAACGGATACCACCGACGCGGTGATGGAGAGCGACACCTCGCTGAGACTACGGGCGCAACGGGCGTATGACGGCCTGAGTGTTGCAGGCCCGTCAGGCGCATACGAGTATTTTGCACGCAGCGCCAGCGGTCTGGTGCGTGATGCGCGGGCCATCAGCCCGTCTCCGGCCTGTGTGACGCTTTCCATCCTGTCCACTGAGGGCGACGGGACTGCAACGGAGGCGTTGCTTAATACCGTTCGCGCCGTTCTGAATGCAGAGGATACCCGCCCGGTGGCCGACCGCCTGACCGTACAGAGCGCCAGAATCGTGACATGGCGGCTGAATGCAAAACTGTACTTTTACCCCGGTCCGGAATCCGAACCTATTCTGGCCGCGGCGGAATCGTCATTCAGGAAGTGGCTGGCTGAACAGGGGCTTATCGGTCAGGACGTGGCGTTGTCCGCCATTGCTGCCGCACTGCATGTGCACGGCGTGCAACGCGTGGAGATAATCGAACCCACACAGAATATGGCCATCAGCGACATACAGGCGGCGCGCTGTGAGTCATTCACCATCAGCGAAGGTGGGCGCAATGAGTAATTCACTGTTACCGCCATCAGCCAGCAGTTTCATGCGTTGTGCCGAAGCCGTCGGAACACGCATTACAGACATTCCGGTAGACCTCAATACGCTGTGGTCGCCGGATACCTGCCCGGTGCATCTGCTGCCTTATCTCGCCTGGGCGTTTTCCGTTGACCGCTGGGATCGCAACTGGCCGGAAGAGACAAAGCGACAGGTAATTCGTGATGCATGGCTGATACACCGACACAAAGGGACCATCAGCGCACTGCGAAGAGCCGTGGAGCCTCTCGGCTACCTGATTGAAGTAAAGGAGTGGTGGCAACTCAACGAGGAGCCAGGAACATTTCGCATTGTTGTCGGAGTACTTGATCAGGGCATCACCGATGAAATGTATCAGGAACTTGAGCGCCTTATTGCGGATGCAAAACCAGTAAGTCGCCATCTGACGGGGCTGGCGATCAGCCTGAGTGTGAACGGAAAGATTTTCGTTGGTACGGGATGCTATCACGGCGATGCCCTGACGGTTTATCCCTACACCCCGGAGTCCATTATTGTCGAAGGGGATTATTTCCCTGCCCCGGCCATTCATTTAATTGATAATCTGAGAGTAAACGCATGACAGTGAAATACTACGCCATTCTGACTAATCAGGGCGCGGCACGACTGGCTAACGCGACGATGCTCGGCAGTAAGCTGAATCTGACGCAAATGGCCGTTGGTGATGCAAATGGTGTGTTACCAACACCAGACCCTGCACAAACAAAACTGATTAACCAGAAACGCATTGCACCGCTGAATCTTCTGAGTGTTGACCCTAACAATCAGAGCCAGATTATTGCGGAACAAATCATCCCTGAAAACGAGGGAGGATTCTGGATCCGTGAGATTGGTCTTTATGATGATGAAGGCGTACTTATTGCGGTGGCAAACTGCCCGGAAACGTACAAACCGCAGTTGCAGGAAGGCAGTGGACGCACCCAGACTATCCGCATGATTCTGGTTGTCACGAACACCGAAGCCATCACGCTGAAAATCGACCCGTCTGTGGTTCTGGCAACCCGCAAATATGTGGATGATAAAATATCAGAGCACGAACAGTCACGACGTCACCCGGACGCCTCGCTGACCGTAAAAGGTTTTACTCAGTTAAGCAGTGCAATTAACAGTGAATCAGAAACACTGGCCGCAACACCGAAAGCGGTTAAGGCTGCATATGACCTGGCTAACGAGAAATATACCGCCCAGAACGCCACCACTACACAAAAAGGGATTGTTCAGCTCAGTAGCGCCACGAACAGCACGTCTGAAACACTGGCAGCGACACCAAAAGCTGTTAAGGCGGTAATGGATGAAACGAACAAGAAAGCACCATTAAACAGCCCGGCACTGACCGGAACGCCAACAACACCAACAGCGCCACAGGGGGCTAATAGTACCCAGATCGCAAGCACGGCTTTCGTTATGGCCGCGATTGCCGCACTTGTAGATTCGTCACCTGATGCACTGAACACGCTGAACGAACTGGCTGCGGCGCTGGGCAATGACCCGAATTTTGCGACCACCATGACTAACGCGCTTGCGGGTAAGCAACCGAAGGATGCCACCCTGACGGCGCTGGCGGAGCTTGCTACATCAGCAGATAAACTCCCATATTTTACAGGGGCAGATCGTGCCGCGTTAACCGCGTTGACAAGTGTTGGACGTGCCATTCTTGGTAAAACCAGCACTCAGGGAGTTCTTGATTACCTTGGTTTGGGAGAAGGTTCGGCATTACCCGTTGGTGTGCCTGTTCCGTGGCCTTCAGCCACACCGCCTACTGGCTGGCTGAAATGCAACGGTGCGGCTTTTTCTGCTGAAGAATACCCGGAACTGGCAAAGGTTTATCCGACAAATAAATTGCCTGATTTACGCGGCGAATTTATTCGTGGCTGGGATGACGGACGTGGAGTGGATGCCGGGCGACAATTAT
>OMGO01000257.1_pt1 | contig 42787 bp, 59 predicted proteins | sample 1645901 | NCBI WGS metagenome assembly OMGO01 (sample SAMN05578592, study PRJEB25193) | human gut metagenome | biome: Human Microbiome; feature: human-associated habitat; material: feces | host: Homo sapiens | place: USA:Birmingham
ATCAATAATATAAAATCCTTACTAAAATAATAACAGGTCTACCATTTCATATACACCTATTTTCTATAAATTCGAGATAAAGATAAGCCTTTTCTTTAAAAAAACGATAAGAATGAGGTAGTTAGAATCTCTTTTTTTCTGACGGGAAGCCTGCCGGCCGCCCTTAAAACAGTTGGATAAGAAGTAAACCAAGCAATACAGAAACACCGGTCGCGATCAGTCCGGGAACCATAAAAGAATGATTTAAGATATATTTACCAATATGCGTAGTTCCCGTACGGTCGAAATTGATCGCAGCCACGACTGTCGGATAATTCGGAATGAAAAAGTATCCGTTCACGGCAGGGAAGAGGGCGATCAGCATATACGGAGAGATCCCCAACGCTAAGCCTAAAGGAAGCAGAGCACGTACGGTCGCCGCCTGGCTGAATAACAGGATAGACATCAGGAAGAGGGCAATCCCGAATAACCAGGGCATAGCCGTAACGATCTGCTCGATAGAACCTTTCAGTTCCGCCATATTTCCACCGATAAATGTGTCACCCATCCAGGCAATACCGAAGATAGCGACAACGGCCTGCATGCCGGCAGAGAAAACCGATCCCTGTACCGCCTTGATCCCGTCTGTCCGGGTAGCCAGTAAAATAATGGCCGCCGCCGATAACATCAGTATTTCGATAATATAAGCCATTGACAACGATTGCCCATTGAATACCGGACGAATACTTTCGATAGAACCGAACAGGATAATCCCGATTGTCGCCAGGATAAAGATAATGACCGACCAGCCGGCCGCTTTCTGGTTTTTGACATCTTTCAGTTCATATTTCTGGGTAGTGAATTCTCCTTCAGCAATACGTCTTTTAAATTCAGGATCATCTTCCAGTTCCTTGCCGACATGCAGGGAATAGAATGCTCCCGCCAGAACACCTGCCAATGTGCAGGGTACTGAGATCATCAGGATATCGAACAGGCTGACATTGAACCCCTGTCCGGTCAACATACTTAACAGAGCGACGGTCGCTGCAGAGATCGGACTGGCTGTAATCGCTTGCTGTGAGGCGATTACGGCAATACCCAGCGGACGTTCCGGGCGTATCTTCGTTTCGGTCGCCACCTCGGCAATAACCGGTAAAACAGAATAAGCCACATGTCCGGTTCCTGCAATAAAGGTAAAGAGATAGGTAACCAGCGGACTTAATATTGTAATCTTGGAAGGATTTTTACGAAGCAGCTTTTCCGCCCATTTCACCATCAGGTCCAACCCTCCGGCAGCCTGCATACAACTGGCTGCTGCAATGACCGCTACGATCATTAACATCACGTCGATAGGGGGTGACGTTGGTTCGAGGCCGAAGACAAAAGTCAGTACTGCCAGTCCCAGGCCACCCAGTACGCCTAAACCAATACCACCTAAACGGGCTCCGATAATTATTGCAACTAAAACGAAGGCTAATTGAATCAACATATTCTGTAACTTGTTATTGTAGATTTAGTTTGATAAAGTCGCAAATTTAGTTATTTTGCTGCATAATTGTATTATATCATAGTATTGTTTTTGTATAACGCTTAAATCTTTAAATCTCAATTAATACGATTTGTTAAAATACTATTTTGTATAAGCACTAATCATATAAAGCTGTATATTTGTTTTACAAATGATTTACATATGGCAACAATCACCTGGGTAGTGCTTAAGCATCACAAAAAAGCAGATGGAACATATAATCCTAAAATAAGAGTAACACATAAGCGTACAACAAAATATCTTCCAACAAGTATTTATACGCCTGCTGTTAGATTTAAGAAGGGATCTTCTTCTGGTATTATCACAGATAATTTTATACTTGATAGCCTAAACGATAAAGTTAAACATATAAGATCTATAATCAATGAATATTATGAGTCTGTTGAAGATTTAGAAGATGCCAATCAAGTAGTTGATCTTTTAACAAGTGTTCAAAGTCGTCGTAAGACTAATATAGATTTCATTTCCTTTGGTCGAGATTGTATATCTAATATGAAAAAAGAAGGAACAAAAAAAACCAACACAATTTGGTTGAATATGTTTTGTAGGTATATAAAAAATAAAACAGGATGCGAAAAATTGCCTATAAACAAATTGAATAAAAAGGTGTTGAAGGATTACGAGAGGTGGTTGAGCATGCCGCATGAAATAGAATTGTTGAATAAAAAAACGAATAAAATCATCCGTGTAAGCAAACCGCCTTTGAATAGTACCAGCTTGCGCGCATATATAATTGGTTTATCCGGTATATTTAATAAAGCGAAGGAAATTTATAATGATTATGATATTGGTGATATTGTAATTAAAAATGATCCATTTGTTAATTACGATTTGCCGCTTATCGCAGTAGCTGAAAAAAGAGCACTTCCTGCTGCTGTGATAAGAAAAATTTATGAATACGAGCCTGCTGAACGCATAAAAGGTAAACGGCGTTTGAAGGTAGATATATTGGCAAGGGATCTTTTTATTATGTCATTTGCATTGGCAGGTATGAATATGGTAGATATTTTTAATTGTCCTGTCATTGGCGAAAGAATTGAGTATAAGAGGACGAAAACGAACGACAGAAAGAAAGAAGGTGCATTTATTAGTTTACCGGTGCCGAAGGAAATATATGATATTATAGATAGATATAAAGATATAACTAATAATCGTGGGTTTGCTTTTTATAGACAATATAAAAATGAGCTCTTATTGACACATGCTGTCAACAATGGATTAAAACATATCTGCGAGGCTATTGGTATTCCTGCTATTACTTTTTATGCTGCCCGGCATAGCTTCGCCACAATTGCTCGAAATGACTGCGACGTAAGTGTAGATGATGTTGCTTTTTGTTTAACTCATTCTTCCGGGCATAATATTACAGATATGTATATTAAGCCTGATTATAGCAGAGTGGACAAGGTGATAAAAAAAGTTATAGATTTTGTTTTTTATACTGAGGAATAGATCATTTATTGAAGCTTTTAGGAAAATTAACCATAATACACTTTTTGTTTGCATCTATCCTCAGGCGACTTCCCCCAATCGCCTAAAATTAAATGCAATAATTTTCCCAGGATTTTTTAAGAGCTCATTTTCTTCTTCTAACTCTTTGATTCTTTTTTCCTGAGACATAATGGTTTGTTGCAAGTATTGGATCGCCTTGATAAAGTTATTTTCATCCATAACAACTAGTTGTTATAGATAAACAAAATGAAGAAAAAAAAGATTTTAAGATACTGTTAATTAACTTTTCAATAAAGAACTATGTATTATATAGCTTCCTGTACTCCTTTGGATTTATTAGAACTTTTTAGTAAGATTAATTCTTCACGCATTTTTTTATTGATGTTTTCTTCTTCTTTTAATTTTTCAATTAATTTACCAATTCTGTTTTGTTGATCTGATATTGTTTTAGATAGATTTAGGATCAGTTCAGATATATCGCTGTCTCTGTAACTTTCATTACTATTTGCAGGATTTGAACTTTTAAGCATTTTTCTTCCTTCTCCATCTCCTAAAATTAGCCATTCGATATTTAGATCAGGATATGCTTTCATAACTCCAGCTAATTTGTCTGATCCCATTGACGTTTTAAAATTTTTCATATATCCAGTTGAGATCCCAGATGAAATGAGAAATTTACGTTCTGAAATACCTTTATGTTCAATAAAGGTATAAATCCTTTCTTTTATATCCATAATTAGTATATTATATACAATGTATATTGTTTCACGTGAAACAATTAGTTAATTATTATTAATGTGCAAAATAATATATGAAATACTAATTGCAGTGTATAGTATTCTATATATATTTGCATTGTAAACGTTTTAAGAAAGCGTTTTAAATGAACAAATGTTGAACAATTGGCAAAAGTAGCAAAAAATGGAGAAAGCAACAATTATCAAAAAAATTTCAGCGGTTGAAACCTTATTGAATATTCCTGAAGGAGAGACAAGAACGATCGACAGGACTGTCATTAAGTTTTCTTCTATTCGAACTGCCATTTACAACTTGAAAAAGAAGGGGTATAATTTCAAGGCTAGCGAAGCTGGTAGTGTAACAGATATAATAGTAACAAGACAAAAAAATAGTAGAAATGAAAAATCTAGTAATTAACATTCCAGATGGTTGCATATTGACAGATGTCAAATATCGTAATGGTGTTTTAGTGCAAGTTTTTGAACCTGATAATACAAGTGAATATATCCCGGTACAAGGAGAGATAGTCCGGGTAAAACGAAAGGGTGTATATAGGGGAGTGGCTATCATTGACAATAGCGAAGATAAATCTTTCGTTGTTTTTGTCACTCCGAAAAGAGTCCATATAACGTCTCGCTTTGCTGTAGAAATGACTTTCGAAAAGGCTGATATGGGTGATATATTTGAATTATTGAGAGGAATGAAGCAAGCTGGATATACATGGAATCCAGTAAATATGAATCTTGAAAAAAATACAATAATATGGGAGGCGAAAGAATAAATCCAGTACAGGCCTTATTGTCGCAGGCGATAGCTCTTGCCGATCCAGAATTATTACGACCTAAAATAGATTACGAAGAGTTAGCTAAGGCGGCTATCAAGGCGGTGCGTGAAGAAGAAAAGAGAATGAGATCAAATCCAAAAGTTTTATTAACACAGGATAAAGCAAATAAAATATATGGACAAAACGTTATTCGTTCTCTTTTTAAAAGAGGCTTAATAGAGCCTTATAAATTTGATTTTAGAGATACTGTTGATGAAGAAGGAAACCTTATAAAGAAAACGAAGGGAGTTGTCTATTATCGTGTATCAGACATAGAATCGGCTATTGAGGAAGGAAATGTTTTGAAGGGGACTAGAAGGGGAACTATATAAAAAATACAATATGAATAGAGAAAATATATATTTTTCCCATGACGCAAATGCTATGAGCGATCCTAAGTGTATGTTGTTAATAGAGGAACTAGGGATGGAAGGTTATGGCATGTTTTGGGGACTCGTAGAGACACTCAGACAACAACCTGAGTATAAGTTGCCTCTTATATTGCTTCCTGCTATTGCGAGCAGATTCAAGGTGTCAGAATCTAAAATAAAAACCGTGGTTTCAGCCTATGGTTTATTTACGATTGAAAATGAAGAATTTTTCTTTTCTAAATCTCTCAGAGATAGAATGGAGCTAATGCAACAGAAAAAAGTACGACGTCAAATGGCTGGGATTAAATCGGGAGAGGTTAGAAGAAATAAAGCTTTGGCTCAAAGAAATGAACAATGTTCGAACAATGTTCAAACAAATCTCGAACATTGTTTTAGCAATACTGAACAAAGAAAAGAAAAGAAAAGAAAAGAAACGGAGTTTCTTTTCGATTCTTCACTACGTTCAGAATCTCAAATAAACTCCTCCTCCCCCCTAACCCCCCACGGGGGGACAGACGCCGCAAGCGGCGGAGGGGGAGGGGATATTTTGAATTATTATGATTTGACGCCTCCGGCGGATGGGATAGATAGGAACTTTGATGCTTTATCGAGAAGGCTTAAAAACCTGAAAGTCTCAGAAAGTGATTTTAAGTCGATTTGCAGGCTTACAAATTTCGGAGAGATAGGGAATAGGGTCTGGGCTCTTTTAGGTCCTGTAGAGCTAAGAAAGGACGAAATAAAGGACCGTGGAAGGTATATTATAAGCCTACTTTTAAGGAAAGAGTGATATGGCATTAAAACCGACCCGAAAAAGGATTAGGACATATGGTTGTGTCAGTCCTGCTAAACCATCCGGAGGTTATCATCGAGTAAAGTCTGACGATCGGTATCATTCCTGGCGATGGACTAAGGAGAGTAAAGCATTTAGAGAGGAGCACCCTTTATGCGCAGAATGTCTTAAAAAAGGTCTGTTAGTTCCTTCGAAAGTTGTCGATCATATTATTCCGGTAGCTATTTGTGAGGATTTTTGGGATCAAGATAATTGGCAAAGCTTGTGCGCAAAGTGTAATGCGGATAAAGGTAACAGAGATAAAACAATTATAACAAAAATTAGAAATGAGCGAATTCAAAAAAATAATAGAACTTTCTCCTAGGCGTATGGATGAATATTTGGAGGTCAATAATTTTATTTGTCCAGAATGTAACGGTAGAGGAGAATTTACAAATGAAGTTGGAAAAGATAAATATGAATCTATTCCTTGTTCTACATGCTTGGGATCAGGGCGATTAAAGGCTAGAGTTGTTGTATATTGGTCACCAGAAAAAACATCATCTAAATGAAAATATTGTTTTTCTCTGATACTCATGGTAAACATTTTATGTTGAAGGGTATGCCGGATGCAGATATTATAATTTGCGGAGGAGATTTTACAATGCATGGTCTTTTCGGTGAAGTAAAGGATTTTTTGGATTGGTTTTCTGTATTACCCTATAAGCATAAGATTTTTATAGCAGGTAATCATGACTTTTATCTTGAAAGTAATGGATTGTATAATGTGCATTTACCTAGTAATATTCATTATTTAGTAAATAGTGGCGTTTTCATTGATGGGGTATTTATATACGGATCTCCTGTTACGCCTTATTTTCATAATTGGGCATTTAATGAAAAAAGAGGTAAGCAAATTAAATTGTTTTGGGATATGATCCCAGAGAATACAAATATACTTATTACTCATGGGCCGCCATTTGGAATCTTGGATCTTAATTCGAGTGGATATTATACAGGATGTTATGATTTAGGTGAGACTGTAAGGAGGATAAAACCTAGATACCATCTTTTTGGACATATTCACGAGAGTTATGGAGCTTATAAAAATGCAGAAACAACTTTTTTTAATGGTTGCATTTTGAATGAAAAGTATAAGTTGGTTAATGAGCCTATACTGTTTGATTATTAATTAGAATTAAAAAGTGAAATAAACATGAATGGTAGAACTTTAATCCCATATCAGGGTAGAATTTATATCGCACGAGAAGGAATGTATGAAGCTGTAACCGTTGTGTCAAATATTGTTTCTGGGGTATCGAAATCATTATCTGATTTTGATAATACTCCTCCTATTACTTTTTCAATTCCCCATTCAAGGATAAAAGCATCTATTCTAGGGGGTGGAAGCAAAAGAAATCCTCTAAAAGCGAAAAAAGTAATGAGTTTGTTGAAACAAAATATACAAAAATTATGGTAGAACTGATGGATAAAAGAACATTGAAAATAGATGTAATTGGCCCAGTTGAAGGGACTGATATTGTGAAATGTAAATTGCGCGTAAACGGACGTACATGTGCATTTTGGACTACACAATCAAATTATGAAGCTTTGATGTATGATAATATTTTCATTAGAGATGGAAAGGAAATAGACTCTGATGGCGTGATAAATACAACTAAGGTTTTTATTGAAGAAGATTGATTTAAAATAAAAAGAATGAATATAAAAACAATATCATTTAATACTCCTGACTCCGATATTTTCAAAAAGATAGTAGGTGTTGCTAAGACTGGTTTCTTTGATGGGCGCTCAACGACCACTTATTTCGAAGAATGTCGATGGTTCGTGGAACGATATGATTGCATCATCGTTTTTACCCGAGACATAGGTTATCATACAAGTGGTTGGTGGAAAAATCCCGATTACGAACGCTGTTATCACTTGTCTATCTCTTTTCCTGGAGGAAGGAATAACAAGAAACTGGAACATATCCTCAATAAATTCTTTGGAAATAACAAACGGTTGTTATGGTGTGAGCCTCCATATAGCGAGGAAGGTAAAAAGGCTGGGGTATATCATTATCGGCTCTTTTGCGATGAAAATTGGCAGCCAATATTTCCATGTGGTGAGGTCTATTCTACACAGTTTACCGAAATAGGTTGGAAATCATTTTCTGAATTACATCGAATAATTTAAAACTAAAAAATTATGAACAGCAACGCACATGAATATAAGGTCAATGCTACCAAAGTAGCATTGCATCTACTACGAGAACCCGACATATTCGAAACGAATATGAAACTGTTTTGCGCTAAAGACCTAGAGAAGGCTTTTATCGCCGGCGCCGAATGGCAGAAGAAACAATCCTATACCGAGGACCAGATAAAGCAAGCTATCCTTGACTACTGCGATGAGAACGGAATGGACGATGAAGAGGCTAAGGAGTGTGTAGATGACTTTATTAACAACTTCTTGAATAAAAATGTATGAGCAAACTTAAAGAAGCAATTAAAGAATATGTTGAATCTTTTCCTTGGAAAAGAGGATCTGATTATAGTCAAAAATATTGCCATGATGCTTTTATAGCCGGTGCCCAATGGCAACTACAGCAATTAGGCCATCCCGATCCTCCCGGAGAACAAGGAACGGACGGTACTACAATCATCAAGGAAGTGATGAAAGAAAAGGCTATCGAGGCCTTTAATGAAGCGATGATTTATTTCGAATCACCGGACTGCCCAACAGCGAAAGAAGCCTTGAAGCATTTTATCGCTTGCTTGGATCAGGAACCTGATAGTGGTTGTTCGGAAAAACCGAACGACTTGATATGTGGTGATTGTGACGCTTATTGCGAATGCCAGATGGCCGGTGCCGAGCATAACGATGTTGCCTGCTCTGGATTTGATGATAGTGTGTTGAGTCAACATAAAGAAAGGTGTAAGCATGGACATTGATTGGTTTTTTCTAACAATGATAGTCCTGATCATATCGCTTTGTGCCAGGTCGGCATTGTGCTGCTATTTCAGGTACAAATACGGGAAGGACGATAATCAGGACAAGGAAAAAGATCAGGAATAGCTCAAATCACGAAAGATATGAATCTATTATGTAAAATATTTGGTCACTCTTATAGAACCTGTGGAGGAATAGTGTATTGTATCAGATGTGCTCGTATTCCGGAGTCTCATAAGAGATATAAGGCAATAAAGCCTCCTGTAAGAAAAGAATGAACCATCTCGTTGATCCCAACGTAATGATAAAAAGAACAGCAGAGCCGTTCGGCTGACTCCCAAACGGCTCTGTAAACTATCACCAGCCTAAGCTGATATATGTTAACACTACAAATGTAGTGCTTATTTTCTTAAAAATAAAATATATAGACTATGGAAGCACTTAAATTGGAATTTTCGCAATATAAAGGAGTACAATTACAGAGTGATTATTATCGCAATTTGCCATCCTGTAATTTTATTCAGTTTGGTGTCCTTTTTATTAATTTAAAGAAAAAAGGACGATATTTTTCTATGTATAAGAACCTATTAGAACATTTTCTTAATTATCAAAATTTTATAGGCCGATCATTTTCAACTAAAGATGTAGGAAGAGAAGAAGTCGAAGGATTTGTGGATTATTTGCATATAGAGAAAGGTCTTAAGACATCAACAATAAAAAGTATGATAACCAAACTGAAATATCTTTTGGAGAAGGCTTATTTGAATGGTTGGGCTGTTGACGATTCTTATACTGATGCTAAAGTTAGAGAACATGAGTCGACTCAAATTTATTTGTCAGAAAAGGAGGTTGCTCGTATTTATTACGCGAAAGGATTAACTAAAAAACAAGAAGAAATTCGCGATATATTTATTGTCGGATGTATGACTGGACAAAGATATTCTGATTATTCCCGCCTGTCAAAAGATAATATAGTTGGTGACAATATTCATGTTTTGCAAAAGAAAACAAAGAGTAAAGCGGTTGTCCCACTGACCGATTATGTCAAAGAAATTTTCGCAAAATATAATGGCTGTCTTCCTGCGGCTAGATGTATACAGTATTTCAATAAAGCGATAAAAGAGATATGTAAGAAAATCGGATTAACAGAGCCGGTTGTATATGAAGAAGAGCAGGCTGGAGAAGTTGTGATGGTAAAGAAAAAGAAGTACGAAATGATATCTTCTCATACTGCTCGTAGAACATTCGCTACGAATATGATAAGGAACAATGTTTCCACAAGTAAAATTCGCAAATGTACAGGACATAAATCAACAGCTTGTTTCGATCGTTATGACCGGATGACGTTGACTGATAATGCTCGGTCGTTGGCAGGAAATGGTTATTTAAGTTAATTATAATATGGAAAGATTATTTAGTCAGGTAAAAAAAGAATTTGTAAACAGTCTCGATGTTCGGGCAAACAGCAGAGCTCTATATTCTCGTATTCTAAATCAGTTTGCAAAATGGGTTGTAACAACTGGTCGTAATATTAAAGTGTTAAAACGCTCAGATATTCTTTCGTATAAATCTGCCTTATTAGAGTTCGGTAAATCTGAAAATACTATAGATTCTTATCTTACGGTTGTAAGGAGATTTTATGAATTTTGTGAAAATAATGGAGAACATGAAAATATTGCTGTCGGAATCAAATTAAGACATAAACGCATTGGCTATCGGAAGTCTCATTTGTCTATAGATGAAATTAATAAACTATACAGTGTTATAGATACCAGCACAATCATAGGGAAAAGAGATTATGCTTTGATAAACTTAATGTTAAGATCCGGAATAAGATGTATTGAGGCCGAAAGACTTAGAGTGTGTGATGTCTATATGAGAGATGGCAGATGTTACATTATGATACAGCGTAAGGGAGATAATGATCGAACCGAAAGATTGGGGTTGACAACAAAGGCCTTACAACCTGTTGTTGATTATCTGCACTACAGGGGAGTGAGTGTTAATGATGAATTTGTATTTTTAACTCACTGCTCAATAGGAGAGCACCCTTTAAGCGCAAAGAGTATAAGTAAGATCATAACAAACTATCTGAAACAAGCTGGGGTTTACTCGAAAAGAAAGACTCCCCATTCTCTTAGACATACCGCTGCGGTACAAGCTATATTGAATAAGGTGCCTATCAAAGAGGTACAATTAATGTTGGGACATCGAAGAATTGAAACTACGGAAATTTATTTGAAGTCCATAGACGAGGATTTAAGACTCAGCAATCCTGCTGGTCGTGCCCTGGATGATATATTCTAAGAACTAAAAGAAACAACCTAAAATGATATATCATAATCTATGAACCTATTACAATGGGAGAGTAATGTAGTAGTTTATTCACTCAGGCAACATTTTAATGTACGCGCGCGAGATTTTACGAGTTTATAAATGTTAAATATTGGTTAAAACAAAAAGAGGTTGAGATGGCATTAAGGGGGAGGGGGGTAGAAATCTCTCCGCCAAACCTGGCCAAGACCACCACCGAAGAAAACGCGCGTGCGTGCAAAATTGGAAGTTTTTTGTTGAATTTAAAAATTGTAATAATGGGAAAAGGAAGACCAAAGACATTGGACGAAGTAAAAGTGATGAGGGGAACTGATCAGCCTTGTCGAATGTCAAGTAAAACTGACATAGCAGAAAAGATCACCGATATCACACAGATCACATCGACGGCAAAAATGAAACTGCTGCCGACGAAGCGGTCTAAAGATATTTTCAAGCAGAAGGCTAACCAGCTGATTGCGCTTGGAGTCATGACCGAGCTGGATGTAGAACAGCTGGCTCTCTATGCCTACAGCCTGGATTTTGTTTTCACCTGCATGGGGGAGATCCGGAAAAATGTAACGAAGGACGACCGGACACTTGATGTCATATCTTCAAAGGAGGTCAACCTTATGTTTAAGGCAATGGATTACGTAAACCGGATCGGTGCCGATTTCGGTTTCACCCCGATGAGCCGGCAGAAAATCAATCATGAGCAGAAAAAAGAGACGGATGAGTTAACGGAATATTTAAATAGCCTAAGATGAAAAAAAAGAAAGAGGAAATTTACAAAGACAAAGCCCTGGAATATATAGAACGGGTGATGTCCGGTAAACGTCAGGCGGGAGAATTGGAGCGCTTGGCAGTGGAAAGGCATTTGAATGACCTTGAACGTGCTACCGAAATGGGGTTGTATTTTGATGAGAAGGCAGCTAAGAAGGTGCTGGGTTTCTGCCAGTTTGTGAAACACTATAAAGGGGAATGGGCCGGGCAGGAATTTGTGCCGGAGGATTGGCAATGTTTCATTCTTTGGGTAATATTCGGATGGAAAACGAAAGGGGGCGTTCGCCGGTTTAAATATGCGAATGTGGAAGTGTCGAGAAAGAACGGAAAGACTTTCCTGGCCGCCGTCATTGCTCTTTTTATGCTTATGCTGGACGGAGAGGAAGGTGCCGAGGTTTATTCGGCCGCCGTGGATAAAGATCAGGCCGCGATTTGCTGGCAGGCTGCCGGCATGATGATCGAGCAATCTCCTGTATTGCAGAAACGGCTCAAGAAATGGACAACATCTATCACGATGGAAAGTACGGCGTCGTATTATAAACCGCTTAGCAAGGAGACAAAGAACAAGGATGGTCTATCCCCTCATTGCGGTATTTGTGATGAGATGCACGCGTGGACGACAGATGATATTTACAATCTTCTGCGTTCCGGTATGGGGGCCCGTAAGCAACCTTTGATCTTTTCTATCACTACTGCCGGTTTCGATATGAGTTCGCCCTATTATAACATGCGCCGGCATTATGTGGATGTGCTCCGGGGTGTCGTGAAGGAAGAAAATACCTTCGTTATCATTTATACGCTGGATAAGGACGATGACTGGAAAGATCCGGCAGTCTGGGCTAAAGCGTGTCCGAACCTGGGTGTTTCCGTCTATGAAGATTTTATGGAAATGGAATTTGAGCAGGCATTGAATAAGGGCGGAACTACGGAGGTCAATTTTAAGACGAAAAACCTCAATCTATGGGTAGATGCGCCGGATGTTTGGATACAGGATGAAAAAGTTGCTAAGTGTGACTATGGAACTACGGAGGAGGATTTGATCGGCCAGGAATGCTGGGCGGGCATTGACCTGGCGTCGCATGTTGACATTAACGCGCTTGCTTTATATTTTCCGCGCTTGGAAGTTCCCGCCTTCCGGCTTTATTTTTGGATACCGGAGGGAAAAGTCTCACAAAAAGAAGATCGCGTTGATTACCGAGAATGGCAAAGAAAGGGCTGGATCAACGTTACCCCCGGAGATGTGATAGATATTGATATCATGGTGTCGGAGCTTGACTGTATCCTGCAAAAATATGATGTGAGAAATATTGCTTTTGACCCGGCGAAGGCTTACCATGGGGTTATACAAGGATTACAGAAGTCCGGTTATGATAATATTCTGGACGAATTTAGCCAGGGTATACAGAATATGAGTGAGCCGACAAAGAAGATAGAGGCGGATGTAACTTCGGCTTCGGTCGATTTGATGAATAACCCGGTTATCCGGTGGATGTTCCGAAACGTGGTCATTTACCGGGATGCAAACGATAATATCAAGATGGATAAAAAGCGGAGTATCGAGAAGATCGACGGCGTGGTCGCTATGGCTGATGCGATAGGAGGATATATGTCGCAAGATATTAATGAACTTAAAACACATGGGGTTAGATATGTGAATTTATAAATAACTATATATTAACAATTTTATTATAATTATCATGGAAGAATTAATTAAGATCACAGAGAGTAATGGTAAAAAATATGTAGATGCAAGAGAATTGCATGAATTTATTGAAAGTCAGAAGGATTTTTCGACTTGGTTTAAGGATAATATTGAAAAATATGGGCTTATAGAGAATGAAGATTATACTGTTTTGCTTCCTCCTCTTAATGATTTTATCAGGAATCTAGGCAATAATGGGAATAAACAATGCTATTTATCCATTGATGCAGCTGAAAGGTTATCGAAAATTGAAGGTAATGAGAAAGGATATCAAGTCCGCCGTTATTTGATAGAACGCGAACTATCTGAAAGGTGTTCTATAAAAAGTACAATGAAAACAACTCCTGTAGCAGAATTCGCAAAGTCAGAAGTAGATAAAGAGGATTCTTTGCATTTATTTATAGCTAATCAGCAGTCTAAAATAGATGAGTATGAATATTTTGTATTCAATTTGTATCTCATGCTACGCCATCCGGAGAAAGATTTTATATTTCCGCGTGGTAATATAAGTTTTGCACAACCAATTTTTGATGAAATAGAAAAATTACAAGGGAAGAAATGAAAAACTTAAAAAACATCCTGATTCGTGACCTTACGGATCAGGATAGGGAAATGATAGCATTTGTTAAGCGCGAAACCGGCTGCAACCAGGCTTCGAAAGCACTTATGCAGGCCGGATATGCGTTTTGTCAAAGGCAGAATATGATCGGTGCACAGGCCAAAATGATCCGGAAGCTTGAAGAAGAGATTGCTTTTTACCGGAAAAATGCGAACGTAGTGGCTGAATGTCTTCGGAAAATGGATGAAATGTTATCAAAAAAGAGTGATTGAAAAATGAATAATGGTTTTTGATAACAGTTTGGATTTGACAAAATGGTAGTACTATACCAGCTAAATAAGATTAATATACCGGATTTTGCAATTTACCCTACCGGGTAATATTTTTTAACGTATCAGATGGTAAGTAGAATCGCGTTGCAGCTTTTGTTTTGTAAAGTGAGGATTAAATTGAGGGAATGTGTATCTTTGTCGAATGTATTAATATTAAACTAAATGGAATGCGGTTATGGAAATTATTCTTGTAATTTTAATTCTTATTATTATTGTTCTTTTTATAAAAGAAAATAATAAAAGCCTAGAAGATAAATACTTAAGGGGTAAAGATCAATCTGATGTTAGTGAAGCAGAACAATTGTTAATTAACAGCGGGTATGAAGTGAAAAAAAAGACCGAAAATAGCGGATGTACAAAACTAATCATGGGGTTTGCTGTTATTTTAGGAGTGCTTTTAATGATAATATTTATAGGTGATGGTATTAATAAACCTTCTTCTCCTGGTAAAAAAACTTATTCAAAGACATATTCAAATGACTATGCTTCTAAATTAGAGGCTTATAGCTATGCAGAGAATTGGGTTAAAGATAAACTTAAATCCCCTTCTTCTGCAAAATTTCCTGACTCAGAAAGGAAAGTGAATGATACTGAGTATTATGGTGATAATACATATAAGATTAAATCATACGTTGAAAGTCAAAATAGCTTTGGTGCTATGATAAAAACAAATTTTTCATGTACAATATCATTTAAAGATGGTAGTGTATATTGCAATGATCTCATTTTATATTAAGTAAAATAATTTGCATTTCTCAAATCTTTGTTTCATCTTTGCAGTGCTACAACTACATATAGACGCTGCAAGCGAGCAGGTTAATAGAGGTGAGAGAAGCATTGGCGGCTCCCATAATCCGTTCATATATCTCTATGGTATATGTGGTTGTAGCAAACTTGGATTATGTAGGGGTCGCTTTTTTTTATTCATCTAAAGCTACAACCAGATGAAACTAACAATCTCAACTACCGGAACAAACTCGGTTCCCGTATCCGTAAAAGTCGGAACATTCTTTTCATGGACTACTATGTCTAAAGTTTTTAACATGCTACCGTTGGGTATATGTCCTTGCGAGACTGATGCAGATGCAAAACAATATACGAAAGTTTTGTGTATAGCCTTTGGTGCTCTGATTATCGGTTTATTTTGATTGGGGGGGTGAGCATGGACTTATATGTAACAAAAGGAGAAAAACCCTCTGTACATCAGTATACCAGGGTAGATATGAAAACGCATGCAAAAAAGGTCGTAATTGACCGGCAAATCATCATCAATCTTTCGAATAATGCGGTCGTAAGCCTCAAAAAGCTATTGGAAGACGATTGCAAATATGGTAATGACCTTGTGATCAAACTGAACACTTTGATACTTGATTACGCTCAAGAACTTTCTTGTGCGAAAGAAGAACAAGCACGTGAACGGGCTATATCAAAGATATCACTTGTCTCAGAGATCAGAGATTTATTTCAGAACTTTATAAAGTAATTAGTTATGTTGGTGAAATATGAAGATTTAGAACTGGATGTTATCCAGAGTAATGAACATGAGTGGTTATTAAGTACTGAGCTTGTGGCTAAAGGGTACGGAACTTCTATTGATTCAATATTAAAACATCTTCAAAGAAAAAAAGATGAATTAATTGTAAATAAACATTATTTGAGAGGGGTGGACAATTTGTCCACCCAAAAAGACCAAGTTTTTTGGACTAAACGCGGTGTCATCCGTCTTGGTTTCTTCATTCGGAGTGCTGCTGCTGCAAAGTTCCGGGACTTTGCAGAGGATCTTATCATTGACCGGATGGAGAGCGCGGAAGTATCGGAGGCGGATGCTATTATTGATACGGTAAGATATGTTTTATCGTTATCTGCAAGTAATTCGGTAAAAGCGGATATCATCAAAAGGATCAATCAACCGGAAGCCAGAGCGCTTCCGGCCGGTACTCAGATTGAATTGTCTCCGGCAATTGACGAAGATAACAGGCCCCGGTCGTCAGCAACCAAATTGTTGAGATTTTACAGGGCTCCTATCGATGTGATTGAGTTTAATACCCGGATGTTATCTATCGGGTATCTTCAAAGAAAACAGAGTAGTGGGTGGAAGATGTATAATGTTTTGGTCAATGAAGGGGAACAATATGGTTGTAATGTTCAAAACCGCTTTTACCCGCAACAGACGACCCCGATGTATTATACAGACGCCTTTGAGGATTTGCTTAATATTATCCTTTGTCTCGACGAGTAATTTTTCTATTCCCGTTCAGCGGGGACTTTTCCGATCGACGACCAAGAGCCTCCGGTTTACTGGGGGCTCTGTTATTTGGGGATAGTTAATCACAGGATGGGTTAATATCATCCCCATACTTTTCAGCTATTTCTGTCATCACAGACTGGATGTCTAATCCAAGAGTTTTATAACGGTTTATCTGTTCTTTTACGGTTCCACTACCATCCAGTGAGTTTTTTCTAAAACTGCCTGAAAGAGTATAAACCAAAGTTTCTAAGTCATTTAATAAGATTCTCAGTTCATCTAATTTTTCATTCATAATTTTCACGATTTGAACTATTCCTTTGGTCTTTTTACAAGATCGATATCAGTATTAAGAGCATATGCTACTTTTGAAAGTAAATCAATGCTGATATTATATCTCCCATTTTCCATTTTGGAGACATTCGTTCTGTCTATACCTGCCATTTCAGCGAGCTTTTCCTGAGATAGCCCAGTTTCTTTTCGTAGCTGGGCTATTTTATTACCGATTCTTTTTCTATTGTCTGATATTTCCATTAAAAAACTACAATTTGTAATTTGTAATTATTGTCAGAAAATTGGTATACTTCGCAATCTTCATTGTAGTATTCGGATTTTCTGATATCATTGCAAGCATCAACAAGACCATCAAATGAATACCCTTCTAACTCAACGATGAAGTTGTTGATAAAATCTTGATCTTGGTTCTGCATAAGATCAAGTCCGGAACCGCCATTACCCAAAGTTGCAATTATTAATGTATTATTACTTGATAATTCAGACTTTGCAAAATCAATTACTTCATTTTTTGTTTTCATGATTGTATATTTTAAAATACTTCTTTTTCAAGAACTAATCTATCAGGAGTAATGTCATACTCTACTGCAAATGCACATCCGTCTTCATATTCTGTATCCTGGATAACATCATAATCTGGCACTTCAAATGAAAATATAACATAATCAGAAGTGTTATCGGTTATGAAATTAATGGCATCAGCTATATTGTTAAAGCCAAAAACATAAGAACCTGATAATCGTTCATCGTTTGATATTTTCTCACTTTCATTAGAATAAATACCATATTCTAATATATCTTCTTTGTTTTCTATAGGTGATGCGTGATACAGTTTCATGATTCGTTTGTTTTATTATTACACTACAAAGATACGATTAATATTTAATTGTGGCAAATATACCACAATTATTTCTCTTAAATAATGATTATTTAACATTTTGGAGTAAATAAAACATGAATAGCTCACATCTTTCCAAATAGGAACCCAATAAATACTGGTGCTTTCCATTGCAACTTTACCAACACCATGAGAGACTAAAGTGTCACGAAGGCGATCCAGTTCCGGTGTTAAAGTTCCAAACACATCTTCAATTTTCTCACCGTTTGCTGTGAGAATACACATAAAGACACTATCTTTATGCACATCAAGACCACAAACTCTGTCCATAAGATATAGTTTTTTTGTATTACAACTTTAAAATAACGAAAGTCGGTGGAATAACAGCAGGGAGTGGTCTTTATTTTTATTAGACGCGCTTATAAATCTCAATTTTTATGTAAGTTTGCTTTTACAATGCCTCATGCTTTTAAGATGGAATTTTATTGCATATACATTGTAATCATAACATTCGACCCAAACCCAATACCATTGATTGGATTTGGTTGATTTAAAGGTATATAATTTCTTTGATTTTAAATGTCCTGATTTATTATTAAAACTTTGGACAAACCTGTGAGGGTAAAAAAATGCCATTTCAGATCAAATAAGGATACAGGTCTACACGTCTTTCTTTTAGTTCTTCTGTTGAAACTTGGGTGAAAACCGTAGTATCCTTTTTAAGACTATCATTAATAGTCTGTCTATTTGCTGTATTTGTTTTTCTACAGCGAATAGCGGTCTTTGCTTTTCTAATTAAGTTTCCCATATTCTGTAATCAATATTATAATAACAATAATCTGTATTATATAGTTTATAAATCAAACATTGTAATGCATCAAAGATACGTGATTTAGTCACTCTATCTACGAGTTGTAAACTTTTTTTCACAAGTACTCTAGTGATTTCCTTCTTTTTAACGGCTATAGCTATAAAGTATAATTAAAGTTAATGGTTTTGTTGGGTGGAGTTTGTTTTTAGGATGCCATTTGAAATAATTGATATAAAGTCGTACTCATTTATTTTTTATTCAAATATGTTATTTATCTGCTCTTTATGCTTCTGTTTTATGCTTTACAAAATCGTTTTTGATAAGCGTTTGTAGTAAACGTTTTGTGAAAGCGTTTGCGTTGAAAATCAATTGATTAATTATTTCTAAACAAACTTTTAGCTATTGTTTTTGTGGTTTTTATGACAGAATTTTGTGAAAAAAGCAAAGGTGATGTTCAACTTATTTTCGGCTAAAAAGCAAGACATAAAGCGTAAATTGTTCTCATACATCGGACGAAATATTTTTGATTCGATGGGGAATGGTTTAGAGCCTTTACCTGCTTACAAAATAGGAGCGATATCAATTAATACAGATACTGCCATGAAATTCACGGCAGTTTTTGCGGCTATCCGGTTAAGGTCGGAGACTGTGGCATCCTTGCCTAAGACCGTATTTGAGATTACTCCTTCCGGGCGTGTTGATGCCAGGAAGCATGCTGTATATAAGTTAATAAAATATCGTCCTAACGGATTCATGAACGTTTTTACGTTTTGGGAATATGTTAATTCTTGCTTGGATGGATGGGGAAATGCCTTTGTTATTATCAAGCGTGATCAGTGGTACAATCCTACAGAATTGATTCCGGTTCACCCGCGTTTAGTAAATGTGGTTTTTCGTAATGCAAGAAAATGGTATATCATTGCTGGAACCCAGTTTTTTGATGGTACATATGCCGATGAGGATATATTGCACTTTTTCTCATTATCAAAAGACGGAATCAAAGGTGTTAATCCTATTGTATATAACTCTGCCGCTATCAGTACTGGTATTTCCGCTCAAGATTTTGGCAATGAGTTTTTTGCGCAAGGGGGGAATATAAAGTCTGTTCTTGAAACAGATAAAACGTTAGGAGACAAGGAATTTTCAAATTTTCTTAAATCTTTCAATGCGTCTAAAAATTTCGGGACTCCTATTTTAGATCAGGGTGTCAAATATAAAGCTGTAGGGATTGCGCCTGAAGCTGCACAAATGTTACAGACACGCACGTTTGCTTTGCAGGATATCGCCCGGATATTTAATGTGCCTCCCCATCTGTTGTCTGATTTATCGCATGCTACTTTTTCGAATATAGAACATCAGGATATCCAATATGCGAAATATTCTGTTCGGCCGGCGGTAAAGCGGTATGAACAAGAGATGGACCGGAAATTATTTTTTGAAGATGAGCTAGGCCGCATTGAAACGAAGATGAATCTGGATGGCTTAATGCGTGGAGATATGACAACGCGGGCAAACTACTATCAAAAGGCTGTATTATCAGGTTGGATGTCACGGAATGAAGTGCGTGATATGGAAAACATGAACCGTCAGGAAGGACTGGATGATTTGCTTTATCCGGGTAACGAATTAATTGTAGGTAAGGAAATTGTGAAAAATAAAAATAATGAAAAGAAGTGAAGCTATAAAAACAAGGACTGTTCCTTTTGTCTTTTCTGACGAGTCAAGGGATGCTCATGGTACGATTCTACCTGTCGAAGGATGGGTGTTGGATCGTTTCAATAAAAACGGAATTGTTTTTTTTAATCACAATAGTTGGAGTTCCGATCCGGATCAAGCTATTGGTACTGGACGTGCATGGGTTGAAGGTAATAAGCTGGTAGGGGAAATACGTTTTGAAGAACAGGATTTGAATCCTTTAGCTGAAAAAGTATTTCAGAAAGTGTTGGCTGGGACCTACAAGGCCGTTAGCGTAGGTTTTTTACCTCTTGAGCGTGGATCTTTTGGCCAGGGAGAAGAAGCAGCCGGAGGAAAAAGGGAAACCTATTATTATGGTAAACGTGAACTTCTTGAAATTTCTATCGCTCCTTTACCAAGCAATTCCAATGCGCTTGTTCGCAGTCTTGGCGATGAACCCATTGGAGAAAAGATAGAGAAAATGTCAATAGATTGTGAGTTTCGGTCTTTTGATGAAGAAACAGAAACTAAAGATCCTAACCAGGAAGAGGAAAGGAGTGATAGTCTCCAATCATCAGTTAAGGTAGCCGAGGCATTGGCTGCTGCCGCTATAGCTAAAGCTTTTTGTAAAATTTAATATTAAGGTAAGTCATGAGAAAGAAAAAAGAAGTATTAAGAGATCTTAATCAGGCATTGGAGCAGATGCGTGGAATTTCGGGCGATCCGGCAAAAGTCGAAGAATGCCAGGAAGCCACGGATCGTGTACGTTCCCTGTCGGAGGAACTGAATACTATTACGGTTGCCGAAGAAGCCGAAAGAGCTGCTGCTCGCGCCCAGTCCGAAGCCGAAGAGGTGAGAGATATCTCTAAAAGATTCAGCTTTGCCAAATTTATTCGTGAAGCTGGTGAAGGTGGTAATCTGACAGGTGTGGAGGCTGAAGTTGCTCAGATGGGAGAACGTGAGGCGAAGTCAAATGGTATTGAACAACGTGGGTTTGTTATACCTGCATCAGTGTTGAATAATCGTGCTTTTGCCGGACAGTCTGCCGGTGTAGATGCTGACGGTGGATATACCATTGAATCTGAAATGAGGTATCAGGAAGAGTTGCGTAAACGTCTCGTTTTGTCTCAGGTTGGAGCTGTGTATATGGGTGGATTGTCCGGAAATATCGATTTGATTCAGGGTTCAGCCGTAACGGCCGGTTGGTTGGATGAAAACGAAGAGGGTTCGGATTCGAAGAAAACATTCACGAAAAAATCTGTCGGTCCGATGCGTTGTTTCGTTAATGTGCCTATTTCAAAGTTGTTGACTATTCAATCATCTATTGATGTTGAGCGCGTGATAACAAATGACATTTTGGGGGCACATACCGAACTGGTGGAAGATGCCGCTCTGAATGGGACTGGCACAAAACAGCCTTTAGGCTTGCTGAATACATCGGGGATAGCTTCCGTTGCTTTGGGTGAAAATGGTGGTACTCCGACTTTTAAAACAGTCGTAGATCTGGAAACAGAGATAGCCTTGAAAAATGCTGACATAAGCAATATGGCTTATTTGACAAATCCAAAAGTTCGCGGACTTCTGAAAACAACATTGAAGTCGTCTAATGTTCCAGGATACATCTGGTCTGAAGGAAACGAGATGAATGGTTACCGGGCTTTGGCAACAAACTTTTTACCGTCTGATTTGGTAAAAGGAACCGCTAAAAATTGTTCGCCTATCATTTTTGGAGACTGGTCGAATCTTTGGATTATGGGATGGGGTGGTTTGGATCTTATTGTTGATCCTTATAGTCTCAAGAAAATGGGAGCTTACGAAGTAACCCTGAATGCCTATCATAACATTTTTGTAAAACGTACAGAAGGTTTTGCTATCTGTAAAGATGTATTGACTGCGTAATGTATATCGAATTTTTAAAGCCGCGTTCGGGAATGGCTTATTTCGAAGGTGATAAAGCTGATGTTCCGGATGAATTGGCAAATCAACTGATTAAGGAGGGATATGCTGTTTCTACGACAGCAATAAGCCCTACAAGTGATCTTCCTGCTCTTATTACAGGACGTAATGCTCTGATAAAAGCGGGTCTATATACTAAGAAACAGGTTCTTGATGCTAAAGAATCACTTTCTGATATACCTGGAATTGGCAAGAGAATGGCTGAAGAAATCATTAAGCAACTGGAAGAAGAATGACACTGGAAGAATGCCCTGTTAGTGTGAATGAGTTAAAAATGCAACTCCGGCAACCGGTAGACGTGGATCTGGATAGTAATCTGGAAATGTGTCTTTTGGCTGGGGCTGAATTTATAGAAGACTTCTGCGGTCGAAAATTTGATTCGTTCGAAGAAGGAACTTTTCCGAATCAATTGAAACAGGCCATTCTTCTTAAAGCAGCTTCTCTCTTTGAAAATCCTACCGATGGGGTGGATGAAAGGACTACTGCATCAATGAAATTGGCAAATCCGAGAAAATGGAAAGAAACTACAAATTAGGAAAGTTTAATACGAAAGTGTTGTTTTTGCGTCCGGATGTGGCGGAAACAGCTACGAGTGACGGTGATATCGTATATGTACCTTGTACGTCTCGTTATTGCGAATTGCAGGATAATATAGATAAAGCCGAGATCGTGAGTGATGCCTTTGCTTCTTTGCAGTCTTTTTCTTTGATCACTTGGCGTATTGCAGGAGTGACTACTGATTGGAGGGTCGAATATGAGGGAAAGCAGTATTCTATTGATCGGATAATTCGGGAGGATCGCTTTATAAGTCGTTATGAAATCAGAAAAACGGATTTATCATGAAAAGAGTCAATACTGAAATCAAGGCACAGATTAAGAAAGCGGTAGGAAATAAGGTTAAAGTTTTTCCGTGTATCGCGGAAAATAATGCAGAATATCCTTATGTCATTTATCGCTGTACAGGATTTGATGTTGAACGTACAAAGGATGGCATCGGATCATATTTAAACAAATATGAGATTACTGTATGTGCTGATAAATTTGATGATGCTGACGCTTTAGCTGAGGCGGTCATAAGTTTTTTAGACCGTTATAGAAGTGACGTTATTAAAGACTCAAAGTTGATCGGTGGAGGTGATCCGGGATATACTGATTGTTATGCTCAATTGTTGACTTTTGATATCGAAAATGTGTGATGGCTAATTCCGGTTTTTATGTAGATGATAAAGCCGTACTGATAGCTTTGAAGGAGTTGAATGGTCCGGAAACGAAAAAGGTTGCTTTAGCTACTTTGCGTAAAGGAGCTAACATCCTTAAAAATAAAACGGATGAACTGGGAGAAAAAGCTGTACACATCTCTAAATATCGAAAAGAAACTATTACAAACCGTAAAGGTCAAACACGTACAAAGATCCGGAGGATATCAACGGTTAAAGTTAATCGGAAAAAATTGCAGGCAATAGTCCATATAATGTCTGATTATCGTGTCAAGTGGTTTGAGACAGGGACTGAAGAGCGGCATACTGAAGGGTATGGATATCGTAACGAATCTCAAAGGTACAGGAAAGGGAACAGATTCTTTTTTCGTCGTAAGGGTAAAGGTAGACCAACCGGAAAGATTGAACCTACATGGTTCTTTCGAAAAGCTCAGTCATTAACAGAGAATCAGGTTTTTAATTATGTGAAATCTAATTTGAGTAAAGAAATATTACGCATTTGGAACAAGAAAAATAAATAGGAGGAAATAATATGAGTGTAGTTAAAGGAAGTGATTTAATGCTTTTCAAAAAAGTGGGAGAGGGCGATTCTGCTACTTATGAAGCGATGGGGGCGGCTACGAATCATACCCTTGATGCCAGCCGGGAGCTGTTAGAGACAGCGAACAAGGATACGGGGATCTTCGGAGACAATGAAGCCGGTAAAGTAACTTGGTCTATTGGCGTTGAAGCAATGATGGTAATGTCGGATTATGACGGTTTGATGGAAGCCTTTTTGGCCGGAACAAAACTGATGGCTGCCTTTGCTATTGCATCAAATGCAGACAGTGTGGACGGCAAGCCTGCCGGCGGTTGGAAGATTGGTAACGACGGCTACGAAGGTGAAGTTTTGATAACAGCCCTGAATGCCGCTGCTCCTTATAATGATAAGGCTACCTATACCGCTACATTGACGGGATGCGGACCTTTGAAAAAAAGAAATGGATCTTCTCCTGCCAGTAACTTAAAGTTGTGATATGGATACGATTAAAATTAGAGGAAAGGAGTACCGGTTGAAGTATACTCTTCGGAATTATTTGGTATATGAACAGATAACCGGAACTCCTTTTGTTTCAGGAAAGTTACTTAATGTTATCACTTTGCTTTATTGTGTTTTATTGGCTAATAATGATTCTTTTAAAATGCAATTTAAAGATTTTATGGATGCCTTGGATGAAGATGATACAATTATCCAGACTTTCAGTAAGTGGTTGAATGGAGAGGTAGAAAAAAGAAAACTGTTGACACCGGATCAACCGGAAGAAATAGATAAGAAAGTGAATAAAAAAAAAGTATCACAGTAAAAGATATTTATCATATTCTTGTTGTTGAAGCCGGTATATCTCCCAAGTATGTACTTGATGAAATGGAGATGTATGAAGTCAATGCCATTCTTGAAAAGCTAAATTATAAAGATCGTGTATCCTGGGAACAGACTAGGTTTTTAAGTTATGTTTTAGCTCAGATAAACTCTCGCAAGACTTTAAACGGACCGCAGGATATTATGACATTTCCCTGGGATGAAAAAGTAGAGGATGAGCCTATCATTATAACAGAAAGTGATATTGATAGACTTACCCAAAAGATGAACCAATATATAGCAGATAAAACACAATGCCAGCAGATTTAGTCACCAGATTATTATTACAGAACGAACAATTCGACCGGAATATAAAAGAAAGTCGTGCTCAGTTGCAAGCCTTTAACAAGCGTATTGAGGCAGCCTCTGCATCTGTTAAGACGTTTGTAGGAGGATTCGCGGGAATGGCTGGAATATCTTTTGCTTTTATGGATGTGGTTCAGAAGAGTATGCAGTTTGAAAAATCACTGTCTTCTTTGAAATCTTTAACCGGTTTGTCTGCAAAGGATATGGAGTTTTTCAAACAAAAAGCAATTGAATTAGGATCTACTTCGACTCAAACTGCATCTCAGGTCGTTGAAGCATTTCAGCTTATAGGTTCCCAGCAGCCGGAACTTTTAAAGGGTAAGGATGCTCTTGCAGAAGTGACAAAACAGGCTATTATCCTGGCTGAAGCCGCCGGTATGGATGTGCCGGATGCAGCGAAAGCGTTATCTGGGTCTATCAATCAAATGGGTGAATCTGCGGATGTTGCCGGTGAATATATAAATATATTGGCGGCGGCTTCGCAGGCCGGATCAGCCGATATCCAGTACCTTGCAAAAGCTATTGAAAAATCGGGTGGTGCCGCCAGTTCGGTAGGCGTAAAGTACAATGAGCTGGTTGCCGCTATCGAAGCGATTGCACCTAAAATTACAGAAGCATCGGAAGCCGGAACCAATCTGCGTAATATATTTCTTACTTTAGAATCCAGCTCAGACAAAAAACTTAAACCATCTGTGGTGGGATTGACTACAGCTCTTGAAAATCTGGCAGCTAAAAATCTGGATGCAACTCAGATGACAAAAATGTTTGGTAAAGAAAGTGTTACTGCTGCACTCGCTATTGTAAATGCAAAAGATGATTATAAAGATTATATTGAAGCCATAACCGGAACTAATACAGCATTAGAGCAACAGAAGATAAATAATGATAATCTGTCTGGGTCGCTGAACAATATATCTTCGGCCTGGGAGGGGTTTGTATTAACTTTGAATAATTCCAATGGTCAGCTAAAAGAAACAGCCGATTATATAACTGCTATTTTAGGACAAATAACAGAATTTATCAAAAGTGACCAGCAGAAACAGACATCTCTTATTGCTGAAGGTGTTAAAGATAGAAAAAAAGAACTTGATAAAGAAATTGATGGTTGGATGGTCTTAGGAGATAGAAGGAAAGCTATTCAAGAGACTATTAGGCAATTTGAGCTTAGGAATCCGGAAGGGGGTAATATTTTAGGAAATTTAAATGCTGAGAAAAATAAGCTAGAACAGCTACAGTCTTCGTTACGTAAATTAAAAGAAAAACAAAAAGAAGGAGGTTCTTTTGTTGATATCGTAGGGAAACAATTGACAGGTCTTCCTAATATATCAACTTCTTATGCTGATGTTTTTAACAAAGAAAATATTGAAGAGCAAATAGCCTCACAACAGGAGTTGGTCAATAAACTTGAAATTAAAAATGAACTTTATAAACAATCTATCCAATACCTTAATGACGAATTAAAAGCTACAGATCAGATTAATAAAAAAACAAAAGAGCCGACTAATATTTCTGTTACAGATGAAATGCGTAAACAATGGAAAAAAGAGTCACTCAAATTGAAGGCTGAATATGAGATTGATTCTTACGCTGAAAGTTCTATAAAAAAGCAAATAGCTAAGATTAAAGAAGATGCGGAACAGTATGAAATAAAAGCACCTATTCATTTTGAGTTTTTTGTCAAAGATTATGAGGAAGAATTGCCTGATATTAAAGGAAGTATAGCTGATTACGAACAGCAAATCCAAAATCTAACAGTTGCTTATAATGAAGAAACAAATAATACTTTAAGATCTGTGTATGCTAAACGTATACAAGATTTGGAAGAGACTGTAGAAAAAATGAAGGATATCAATGAGGGTATGATTGATATTTCAAATGCTGTGAATAGTTTAATACAAGGGTCTATAGTTTCAGGGTTTGAATCATTGGGGGAAGCTTTGTCTGCGGGAGATCCTACAGAAGCGTTTCGTAATATATTGAGTGCTTTAATGGACCAATTGAAGCAATTTGGTGCGGCTTTAGTTGCTGCCGGTACTGCAAAGTTGGCTTTTGATAAACTTTTTATGAATCCAATTGCGGCTATTGCTGCGGGGGGAGCTCTTATTATAGCTGCGTCTGCTGCCAAATCGGCCCTGCAAAAAGCAGTTCCTATGGCCAATGGAGGTGTTGTTTATGGTGAAACATTCGCTCGTGTTGCCGAATATCCTGGAGCTGCATCTAATCCTGAAGTAATTGCTCCTTTAAATAAACTGAGGGATATTATAAACGTTGGAGATTATGGTAGTCAAGAGATTCATATAACTGGTAAATTGGTTGGACATGGAAGCGATCTTGTTGCTGTAGTTGATAATTACTCACGTAAGCAAGGGAGGATTAAATAATGAATATCAAATATTTCTATGAGTTTAAAGGTCAGGATAATATTTTAAACAGGGTTGAAATATTAACTAATAAAACTGCTGTTGCTCAAGAGATAACAGTTTCATATACCCCGTTTCTTTTAGAATATTCCGAAGTAAAAAAATTGACTCCCATACAAGGATCTGGGGCAACGCTTAATTTAATAAGTAAAACGATATTTCAATTTGAAAATTTGCATACAGATAATATGCAGGAATATCTCGTTAAGTTTTATCGTGGAGGATTATTATATTGGATGGGATGGCTAGATCCCGAACTGTATGAAGAAAATCTTGCTTTATATCCTCCGTATCCGGTTGAATTTACTGCTGCCGATTTTAATGTATTAGAACGATTAAAATTTACTGATTCTTTTGATAAAAATTATACAGATATAGCTCCTTTTATTACACAGTTAAAGAGGTGCTTTGATAAATTGTCTCTTCCTTTTAATAAATTGTATATAGGTTGCACAACTGTTGCCGAAGGAGTTTCTTTATCTTCGAATGAAACCCTATTTCATAAGCTTTATATACAATCTACAAACTTTTATGATGAGGATAATAAGCCAATGTCGTGTAAGGAAGTAATAGAAAGTATACTTCAACCTTTTGGTTTAATAATGGTGCAGCGTGATGCAAGTGTATATATCTATGACTATAATACAATTGTACTTAATCTGAAAATGAAAGTTTATGATTTTAATACATTGACATATTTATCAGAAGAATCTGTCTCTTTTGTTCTTGGTGATATGGCTGAGATTGGATTTCGTTCATCTAATTCTCCTTATGGTTTTGAGGATCTGATTAATAATGTAAGTATTACAAGTTCTTTGTATGCAGATAAGGAGCTTTTTAGTCATTCAATTAGCGAAAAAACATTGTCAGAAAAAAAAGATAGTGTAATAACAGGGGATAAATATAAAATAGAGTATTATGCGAAAGATACAGATGTAGAGGCCTTAAATAATACAGATTTTGTTGTTTATACAAATACTGACAATGATGCTACGATGATTGGATTATCATTGCCTTATACTCCAACACCTTCTGATCAAAAAATATTAAGTCGTATCAAAGTTGAAAATAAATATATTATAGGAGATGCTAATTATTATATAAATATAAGTGTAAAAGCTTACGTAAATACTCGTCAAAATCCTTTTAATACGGAAGAAATTGCACCAGGAGATACATCTAGAGCTAAAGTTTTATGGTTGATTTGTAATTTGTATTTTATAGACGAACAAGGGAGACCTGTTTTGTATTATAATAATACAGGTTTTCTTCCGGGATGGTGGCCTGTTGGACAATCGGAAATTGTTCCTAATGGAGGTTTTGAATTATTTTTCTCGCCAACTGTGGACACATGGAATGGTGATCCATTGAATGTATGGATGACAAATTCTGATATGAAATTGAGGACTGCTATAGGACAAGGTTATCCCCCTATTTTGCAAGAAAAAAATTTCGGAGTGGGACAAAATGTACAATTAACCTCTGCTGTCAATGGGTATTTGATATTTGAAATTTTGAATGAAGGAAAGGTTGACCATCCAGGAGGGCAGGGATATCCTTATTTAGAAGCTAAAAATATATTGGTAAATGATATATCAGTGTCTGTCAAAGATCATAATAAAGAAAATGTATCTACAGATGATTATGAGTTTAGATCGTATATAAATAAAAATGTGATTACGGATTTAGAAGAATTGACACTAAAATGTATTTCTGCTAATGAAATGAAATTGCCAATAGGCAAAGCTAATATTTTGAGAAAAATAGATAATCATTATGAACTTCAACTATCTTTTAGTCGCTCTGGCCAAACGAATATTTTGGAGAGGTTATTGTTGTGTACGATACATAGTAATTATACTCGTAAGAATAAGAAGTTTACGGTGGATATCAAAACAACAGATAATCCGGCGATGCGATACTCTACATTAAAAAATAGATGGCCGGATGATAAATTTTTGACATCAGGTTGCCGTATTGATTTTAATCAAGCGATAACAAACCTGACAGTATATAACTTTTCGGAGGACACCGATAAATTAAGCGATATACCATATGAGTAAATTGGTCATAAATAGGAATATAAGAAAGACACCTTTACCTAGAACAGGTAGAGTTTTAGATGCTGTTGATTCTACGTCTGTTTCTGTTTCCGGAGGTGGCTCCATTTCCGGTGGGGGAGAAGGTGTGACAGATCATGGTCAATTGACGGGTGTAATCAATATTGATGACAATTACTCTTCCGATGAAAAAGCCATACATTTGACGGCTCAGGCTGCCGATAATCTAAAAAAGTTTGCCGAACTTGAAATAATTGAATCAACTGATACCGAGACTGAACCTAGCGACAAGAACCTTTATACGGCTCTTCGGGCGAAAAATGAGGACGAAAAACGTCTACGGAAAGACATTGAAGATTTTGCCATGGAATTGATCAACTTTTTGAAAGGGACGAAATTCGGAGAGTTTATTCCTGGTATCCTGACCGGTAAGGGAGGTATGATTGACGCTTTTGGAAACGGGGAGTTAGAATCGTTGATTATACGTCATTTTTTGGAAGTACCTGAAATAAGGTTTAACAGAGCAGAAGTCTTTACAGGCATTAGTTGGAACGCTCCAGGTGGTGGAATTATTGAGTCTGTTGACACTGTTAATAGGATAGCCAAGTTGAAATTGGAAGACGGAGAATTCGGTGCGGTTGCAGTAGGCGATATCTGTATGGGTATATTCCATTCTCTCACTTCTTCTGAAAATGCGACAGAAGATAAAGATGATAGTAAAGGTGTATTCACCTTTGCTGGCTTTTTTACAGCCTATTTCACTGTAACAGAAATATTAGACAAAGAGAACAAGACTTTCAAATATCAGCTTCGTCCTTCTTCGGCTAGTTATCCTCACGAGTTTCATCCTTGTGAGGCCATGCACTTTGTCGCTTATGGTAACTTTACCAATAAAGATCGTCAGACATCAAATTATGCAACCCGAACCTATACGCGTTATCTCTATCATGTAGACGGTTGGGAGTTTGAAAAACGTCAGATAGCGGCTCAATTTGGTGATCTAACCAATCTGTCGGTACATGGATATAACATGACCGGATATTCTATTTTTTTGAATAATATCTACATGACTGGTGTGATCAACCAGATGTCGGCTGATGGTACATCCGTTGAGAGAGTCCCTTTTTTCAAAGGGGCTTGGACGCAAGGTGAATATGCCTATTATGATGAAGTAACCTATAATGGATCATCCTGGTTATGCATTAATCCGGATGGAACAACATCGGAACCGGCTGACGGTAATCCTGATTGGTTCAAACGCGTTTCAAAGGGCGAAGACGGAAAAGATGGAACCAGTGCCGAAGCTGTTGGCGAATGGGAGCCTAATAGATCTTATGTAAAAGGTAACATAGTCCGAAGTGATGGAGCCTCTTATATCGCAAACAGAGACAATCAAGGAATTAAGCCGCGGAAGAATCCGGGAGGTTATCTTACCACAGGTGGTAAATACCTTACTACCGGTGGCAAACGGTTATATACAGGAGATCCTAATCATCCCTGGCAACTAATTTCCGAAGATGGTCTACCTGGGAAACAGGGTGTTCCTGGTCCCAAAGGAGATAACGGAATACAGTATTATACCTGGTTAAAATATGCCGATGACGCTCAGGGGAATGGTATGTCTGAATTGCCTGACGGAAAGAAATATGTAGGTTTAGCCGTTAATCAATTGACACCAATTGAATCTGATGATCCCAGTTTATATACTTGGGCTTTGATTGTAGGTGAAGGAATACCGGGTAAACCAGGTAAAGACGGAAAGACTTTATATACTTGGATACGATACGCCGATGATGCTCAAGGAAATGGCATGTCTAATAATCCTGATGACAAGAAATACGTAGGTCTAGCCTACAATAAGGAGACTGCAACGGAGTCTGATAATCCTGCTGATTATAAATGGAGTAAGATAGAAGGTGATCCGGGTGAAGCTGGGTTAAACTATATAACAGAGCCTTATAGTCCATACAGGGAATACAACCAACGTGATTTAGTATCATTTAATGGAGGTAAGATCTTTTGTAAAAAGAAGAATACAGGTCAGACTCCTGTACCATTTCTGTCGACAGGGGGTAAATACCTAAAGACCGGTGGTAGTTATCTATTATACAAGCCTCTTACACCTGAGACTATTAATTCGGAATACTGGGATATCTTTATTCCTCCGACGGTTATTGAGCCGGTCGAACAAGAGTTTACGACTTATCATACAAGCGTAACCAAACCGCCCCGTCCTATTTTAACTGGGAATAGTTTAGGTTGGAGTCAAACGATCATGACTGGCGCCCGATGGAAGTCTACAAAGAAGGCGGTATCGGATGCTGCCGGTACTTGGAGTGATCCGGTACAGTATTCGGCCGAAGATGGTAAACCCGGCAACGATGCTACGGCCTATTGGCTGGTATCTCCGGTAACTAACATTGTATTTAATACAGTCGGAAATCCTACACCGTCGGCTTTTACCGTTTTGGCCAAACAGCAGACCGGTACGGGAACAGTACAAGCCTCTGATAGATTTTATCTGGCCTGCCGTAAATCGGCCACAGGTACATCGGCCTGGGAACAACATGTAGCCCCGGTTAAAGGATCATCTATCAATGTACCCGTAATCGCTGGGATAAAAGCTTACTCAATCCGGATGTACGAAAAGCAATCAGATGCTCAAGCTTGGAACTCTAATTATGTAGATGAAGTTGGTGTCTCTGTTATCCGTGACGGTCTGGATGGAGAGCGCGGAGCTACTGGTGCTATGCCTCGTATCTGTGGCTTTTATGATCAGAACAAGGCTCCATATTTCTGGAATGAACAATACAGGGACATAATATTATACGGTTTTGGTGAGGCTGTCTATGTCTTTCAGGTACGTAATTATAGCCCAGGAAAGGGAGTAAATGTACCTCCGACATCTCAAGACGGTGATGCAAACTGGGAGGTGGCAAATAAACAGATATTTGTTGCTATGGATACAGCCCTGATCGATGGGGCTAACATCGCAGAGTTCCAGTTTAAAAACAAAAAGATGCAAAGCCAGGATGTTAATCCATCTACCGGAGAACCTAATCTCTTGTTAGACGGCAAAACAGGAGAAATAATTGCTCATAATGGTATTTTTAAAGGGTCGATAGGTACACCATTCGTCTGGGAGGAGCTAGTTAATGGGCAAACCATGAACGTTACAAAGAACTTTAATATTATAGCTATGAATATAGGTAGTACGACAAATATCAAATTACCTGTAGATTCTAAATATAATGGAACTAATTTCCAAATAGCGAATCCTCCGACTATTTCTAAATTATCCTGGAATGTAGTAGTAAGTCTTACTAATAATGGCAAAATATGGAATACCGGAGAAACTTATGATGAGTATAAAACGTCTATCAATGTTAAACCTGGTAAAATATGTCGTTTAATAGCTGTAGGTAAAGATAACGAAGCTGTTAATTGGTATTGTGATAATTATTACGAATTAACTCATTAAGATAAAAAAGTGAATCAAAATAGTATTAACAAATAAATTAAATATTATGGCAGATGTAAGTTTAAATGGATTGAAAGTAAAGACAGACTCATTACCTAATGACTGGTATGTGTCGCTGATCAATCCGAAATCCGAGGAACCGGCAGAGATTATGACGATTGCTAAATTTGTAGAGTTATTTACTTCAAAACAGCCGGAAGTAACCGAATCGTCAAAGGGATTAATGAGCTCTCTGGGTTTAAAATCTAACCCTAGCAATGCTAGGGTGAACAGGAAGATTTTAGACGTCGAACTAATAGCTAAAAAAGCTTTTAGGGTGAGAAAAAAATCAGGTGATGTTAATTTTAATATTAAAATATTAGGTGGATGGACCTACGGAAATGCTTATGGAGTAATTGAAAAAATAATATCTTATTATTCAAATGGCAATATAACTGGAACAAAAGTTTATAAATGTTCTAACAATACATGTGGTATATTTTATATATCAGATCCATATAAAGATGGTGATTATATCTGTGTCGATATTGTTAATAAATATACTGAACAGTCAAGTGTATTTGCTGTTATACTAGAAAGTTATTATACGCTTGATAGCTTCGAGTTTACAAATAATCAAACACCCAGATCAGAAGACCTTACAAAGAACAATAGATATGAAACTGAATTTGCATTTAGAACATCAGTCAATACGTTAGCTGCATCTCCCAATGCTTTAACAGACACAGTTTCAGATAATTACTCCATTTTACCCCCCCCCCCCGCAAATTGCGTGCCAAACTATTCAGAATCAGCAGGTTCGGAGGAGCAATTTGCGGTGTCCGCTATCTCGGAAACAGACAACCTGGATGGTTCAATTCCAGTTAAATCTGTACCATCAGGAGAACAGTATATCTGGTCAATCGACAAGATCGGAAAAGCTGTCCTGGAACTACAAGAAGAAAACAAGAGACTTAAACAAATCCTCAATATCTCTGACGATAGCGAGGTACAACAAATGTAACCTTCCGCGGGCAGGACCGCCCCGGTTAATTAATTAAACAAACATTATGGCAGATAATATAGATAAGGCATTAAATGGACTTGATTTAAAGACAGATTCTTTACCCAGTGATTGGCTGATAACATTAGTAAATCCTAAAGAAGGGATACCGGCTCAGAATATGACGATAGCTAGGTTTACAGAGTTATTCGGTGATTTACTTTATAAAAGCAAATCCTTTCCGCCAGAGGGAGGAGTATTTATTATGTTCCACCGTAAAAGCGATAATATACCGCTAATGGTTGATCCGGACAAGTGGCCCAGTTATCAGAGTGGCGGCGAAATAGCCGATGGCGTGGCTGTAGTAGAGGGAGGTAAAATATTGATAGTCGCACCAACCGAGCCAGAGTCGCTATTATGGAGTAGTGCAGAGGTGAGTGCAGGCGGTAAGACAACTTCTAGTCGAATAGAAGCGATTAACGACTGGGCAGGAAAGACTAGTGCAGCAGCACAGATTACACACACCGAATGTAGTGGCACAAGTTACGCTCCGGGCTACTGTGCACAGTACAGTCGAGTAAATGCCAATGGTAGGGGACTGACGGCAGGGAAATGGTGGTTACCATCATTGGGTGAGTTGATGATGATTTTAGCCAATAAACGTAAAATCGATTATGCGCTATCGCTTATCAATGGTGCAACAATGCTGGCAGAAACGTGGTACTGGAGTAGTACCGAGTCCAACAAGTCTTCCGCATGGGTGTTGACCCTCAGTGACGGATACTTGAGCGACTACCTCATTAAGTCGTCAAGCAGGGGTAGAGTCAGAGCCGTTTCAGCATTTATTCAGTAGATAAATCATCTATATCTGCCATAACCTTTTCTAAATTTATTAATTAACCGGGCATGTGCCCACAATACGAAAAAATATGGCAGATATAAATAGCTCAGATCAAGCTTTAAATGAACTAAAAATTAAAACGGATGCCTTGCCGAATGATTGGTATGTGACATTAGTTAACCCTAAAAATGGAGAACCAGGAGAAAATATGACGATAGCGAGGTTTGTAGAGTTGTTTTTAAAAAACAATAAAATTTGGACTGCGAATAACGATGGATCTGGAAGTGGTTTAGACGCGGATACATCCTCCGTTTTAGAAATTAACAATGTCGAAGATAAAACAAAAGGAAGATTGCAATTTTTTCAAAAACAAGGGGATGGTGTATTAAATCCAACAGTAGGCTGGTGTTCGTTAATAAGGATGCAACACTCTGGATATTCTAACGGCTACTGGCAAGAGTTAGCATTTCCTTTTACGTCAAATGAGATATTCTATAGACGGAATTTATTAGGAGAATATACAGATTGGAAAAAAATTGCATTTGTAGATACAGCTAAATATGCTTCTGAACCTAATGTTTTAACAGAGACAATTGTCGAAGAAGTCCCGGTATCAGCCGACACCCCAATGACGTTAGAAGAAACCGGACAACCGGCACCGGCAATGCAGACCGTTGAACATTACGAGTATAGCATCCAGAAGATGGCGGAAGCGATCCTGGCGCTACAAAAAGAAATTGCCGAACTGAAAGGAGGAGCAGGGAAAGAATAGTTCAAAACGCTTGGGATGCGAATTATTAATATTATGATAAGAAAACTATTGTCATATTTTATAAAGAATGTCTTTCTAGGATTCCCCGGTAGATTATGCAATATTCGTTTTCGAATGGGGCGTTTTTGGTTTTGCAAAAATAATTTGTCAAAGCTGCGGCTCGGATGCCGATCTGCTCCTTTGAGTAGGTAGCACAGACCGCAGCAACTGAACCAAAAAATCGATGTTCCTTGGAGGCCTTGATATAAATGTGTATTACGTATTTCTGTCCCATGGGGCAAATATAGTAATAAAAAATAGGGAATAATGATTTTGTGGTTATGGTAAAACTATTATAATATTGATATTCAGATTGTTATGTGTATAAATATAGTTCAAAACGCAAAAATGTTGAAATAAAAACCACCTCCAATACATCGCAATAAAGGGGGGTGGTTTAACAGAAAAACAAGAACTTAGATGTTCTTTAAATATTAACAAAGATATGGACATTAATAGTATAGCAACAATTGTGGCGACCATACTAGGGTCTTTTGGTGGCTTGGAGTTTTTCAGATGGCTCGGAAGCCGAAAAAAAGATAACGTGGTTTGGCTGGAAGAGCGTATAACCCAACGAGATTTAAAAATAGATGCCCTTTATGTAGAGTTGCGTAAAGAACAGTCTGATAAATTGAATTGGATACATAAATACCATGAATTAGAATTGCTATACAAAGAAGCGGAATGGAACAGGTGTAATGTCCGACATTGTGAAGGAAGAATACCTCCAAGAGGAGAGATGAATAAAACTATAAACGATATAGAAGATGAGAAGAAATGAATTACCTAGAGGGTTGAGAAATAATAATCCCGGAAATATCAGGCGTAACAGTGACGTATTCCAGGGTGAAATTAACCCTAGCCGGGACAAAGAGTTTAAGCAGTTTAAGAACATGGCTTACGGTTATCGAGCGATGTATAAAATCCTGTCGAACTATTATAATAAATATCAGCTGAACACGATCAGAAAGATGATCAGCCGCTGGGCACCGGAAAATGAAAACAATACGGCTGCTTATGTGTCATTAGTCAGTAGCTATTCTGGTGTCGGACCCGATGACCTGATCAGCTTCGATCGCGAACAGATGATCCGGATTGTCGCCGGAATGAGTCGTGTCGAGAATGGGATAGAGGCTGTTATGTCGGACGTTATAGCCGGTTGGAATCTGCTATGAAAGCCTGGCACGTCATATTGTTGTTGATTTGCGTGCTCTTTGTCGGCTGTAAGACAAGGATTAAGTATATTCCGATTGAAGGAGATACAAAAATAGTCGAAAAAGAGATATTGATACCGGTTGTAAGTCCGGTTGATAGCGCAAATATACGTGCTTTGTTTGAATGCGACGAAAACGGGAAAGTTGTGCTTCGATGGCTGGACGTTGAAAAAAGTAAGAATATGCAACTTCAGTTTCAAATTGATAGTTTAGGAAACTTACTAGCAAAAGCTACGACGGCTCCTGATACGGTATTTTTGCCATCAAAGGAAATTTTGGTCGAAAAAAATACACCTGTTCCATATCCGGTTGAAAAGGAGTTGAGTTGGTGGCAGCAAACAAAGATAAATTATGGAGGATGGGCTATTGTAGTCATTATAATAACAATCCTGATAGTGTTTGGTAAAATGATTTATAAATTAAAGAAATAGCTTTTTGTTCATAAGCCTTCTTCTGGGGCTGGGAAGTAAAATAAAAGCCCCCCCAAACCAAAAATTAAAACGGACCGGGAAGTTGTTTTAATTTGCGTTGCACGGCTGGGAGGCTCTAAAGTCTTTTGGCCGTGCTTTTTTATTGCCCGGCATTAATAAAACAAACAACTAATAAAAATGTTTATGGAGCGGGTAGAATTATTTTATAAAAAACTGGTTGAAGTTACATGCCTTATCTGTAAGACAGATCCGGTTATGATGTTTTCATGTAATAAAGAAAAGTTTGTAGATGCAAGAAGCTTGGTAATCATGAACCTTGTAGCTAAAAGGTATACTGATAATCATATATCGGAATTAACCGGTCTTACCCGGCAAGCTGTTAATCGGATAAGAAATACTTTTCCGGACAGATTTAACCGGAGTTGGACGCTAATAAATTACCAGCAAGAGATTAGCAAAGAATTGGCAAGGGACTAGCAAGGAAATATTTTAAGAGCAATGCACTTACCTGTAGGTTTGTAGTGTCCGGGTTACCCGGATATAACCATAAAACATCATGATATGAGAATTAAAGGGATGAGTGGCGAAGAGTACAACGTCACAGGTCAAGGACAGGGCAATTATAATACAGTGGGTGCATCCGCTGGTATTGCTTCTTTTCTAGGGTTGAATGCTGGTAATATTTTGGGCGGCGGATGTGGAAGAAACGGAGGATACAACGGTCCGGTCGAAGTTATTACTTCTGAGGACAGACCCATTTCGCGATACGAAGCTGGTATGATGGACAAGCTTGCTGCAAAAGACTCTGAGATAGCATTGCTTAAATCCAATACCTATACCGATCAAAAGCTTGCAGATGTTTATGACCGCTTGTTGACAATCATCAACAGAAACAAAGAGGATCAGAATGCAATCAACCTGAACCAGGCTGTTTACAATGGTACGAACACAGCAACTCTTAGTTGCATGAAACAACAGATTGCAGAACTTGCTGCACTCAGCGAATTGGTAATTCCGCAGCGTAAGGTGTGCGATACAGGTTGTTGTGGATGTAACAATTAACGTTGTATCTTATGTTTTCAAATGCTCAAAAACTGGCGGCTGTGCTCAATAAATGGGCACAGCCTGCTATTCAAGGATTGCTTGGTAGCAGATTAGGACAATTACCTTTTATGGCGAATATCGATGCAAAGCTGCGTTCAACAGGTTGGGTTAGTCCTATGTGGAGTTTATCCAAAGAAATATCTCCACTTATAGACGGTTTATCTTCTTCTCTTGTAGAACCTATGCTTGCCAAGTATTTGCAGGGTATACCTGATGATTCCATTCCAGAGTTGGCGCATAAAATAGTAGAAGACGCTATAAAAAATGGAGGTCTTTCGCTTTTTGAAGGAAAGGTGGAATTAGAACCAGAAGATTTAGAGGAGCTTAAAACACTATTGCGTTACAATCTCCCTGTGGAAGAAAAAGCAAACACATACGAAGTGTTAACAGAAGAACCTATTCCACAAGGTGGTGATGTGGAAAAATAATAATTAATTAATAATACGATCATGATTCAATTAACTCCAATTGCAATCGCTGCTACTAGTCAACAGTATTTGACCAATGTAGTGGAAAATTTGTGTCAGGCTTATTGTGCTGACAATGGCGTGCAGCCTACCGGTATAGTCAATTTTACTGTAGCCGAGCAAAGTACGGTTAATACGCAAACAACAGTTACGGTTAATGCTGCCGTACTTGTGGCTTATACCCCTAAAGGATCTTGTAGAACGGTTACCAAACAGTGGGTCGAACAATTCAAGGTGGCTTTTATCGGGGCTGCTGGAGTTGTACCTACAATATCTCTTACCCCTCTTGTCACTCAAGTCACGCCCGAAAATGTTAAGTGTTGTAACCGTGCTTATGGTGTAAGCTTGGCTACTCCCTTGACCATTTCCGCGACCTTTCCAGCTGCTCCCAGTGCTTGATTTATTAATATCTAAAGAACAAGATCATGCGTTACAAAGATTTGATGAAGGATTACCACTCAAAGGGAATGGTGTCCGAAAAAAAAATGTGGGAGGCCATAGGAGGACTGGACGAGGCGATGGAGTGTCTAAAGGAAAAAGACCCCGAAAAATATGACGAAACTATGCGTGATTTACATGAAGTGTTTTGTGGTCCTCATTATAATGAGTGTTTTGCTCGTGAAGATGTTGCCGGCATGCATCACAAAAATACTAAAGGGGAGGTCATAAAGGGGGAACATTGGAATATAGAGCAGGTAACAACCGCCGCAAAAGGTTTATCTGTACCTTCTACGGCAACACTTTGGGATGTCTATGTTGCCCTGAATGCAAATTGGCATGACAAAGAAGTTAAATTCGCGGAATGGTTCGGGCAGGATGTAGAAAAACGGATAGTAGAGGATGCTATAAGTTTTTACTTTAATGATGCCGATGCTCCAGATGGGAAAATATGGCTTTATATGGATGCAATGGATGACTAAAAAGAATAAAAATAGAAGTAGCAAAAATAGGGAGTTAATTAAGAAGGAAATCGATCGCCTTATTGACTCCCTGGATTTTGAGCCAGCAAATGCAAAAGAGGTGCTGATCAGAATATCTCGTCTTATGTGCTTATTGTAATAAATAATAATATTCTTATCTTTGCCTCAATGGCGTAATAATAGATATCTTGTTTTACAATTGTTGCACATTACTTAAATTTTAATTTTGTATTTGATTGAAAATTAATTATTTATTTGTGTGTGATTGAAAAATTAGTTATTTTTGTTGCGCTAAGAACTACAAACACATTTAAAATGCGCATGAAAAGATTCAATTTTGTTATTTTAGTCGCGTTATTCGGTTGGCTGACTAACCTTTCGGCACAACAAGTACGCTGTGAATTCCTTCTGGAGAAAAACTGGAAGTTCACCCGTGAGGATAACCCCGACTTTATCAAACCCGCTTTCGACGACAGTAAATGGCAATCGGTGACGGTTCCGCACGATTGGGCGATATACGGTCCGTTCAGTTCCCAGAACGATAAGCAGGAAGTGGCTATTTCGCAAGACGGCCAAAAGGAGGCGATGGAACATGCCGGCCGTACGGGCGGTCTGCCTTTCGTGGGTGTGGGTTGGTACCGCACCGAGTTTGAAGTGCCCCAGTTTGCTGAAGGGAAAAAGGCTTCAATCCTGTTTGACGGGGCGATGAGCCACGCTAAAGTCTATATCAATGGCGAAGAGGTTGGTTACTGGCCTTATGGCTATAACTCATTCCATTTTGACATTACGAAGTACTTGAAACCGGGACAGAAGAACACGCTGGCTGTCCGTCTGGAAAACCTGCCGGAGTCCTCCCGCTGGTATCCGGGAGCCGGCTTGTACCGGAATGTACATGTGATTGTTACGGAAGATGCCCATATTCCGATATGGGGGACTTTTGTTACAACACCTATCGTTAAGAAAGAGTTTGCCAAAGTGAATGTCAACACAAAGGTTAACCTTCCTGAAGGTGCCGATCCGAAACAATATGCCGTGAAAACCAGCCTGCGTAACCCGAACGGACAAATGCTGGTTGAAACAATGCTCCCGCTGAACGATATCATATATAATAATGGTACGGTCGACCAGGAATTCATTGTTCACACCCCGACCCTCTGGTCGCCGGATATGCCTGCCCTATATGTGGCTGAAAGCCGCCTGTACAAAAACGGGACAGAGTTAAAAGATGAATATACGACACCTTTCGGTATCCGTTCCATCGAAATCATTCCGGGAAAAGGATTCTTCCTGAACGGCGAAAAGACTGTCTTTAAAGGCGTATGTAACCATCATGACCTGGGTCCGTTGGGTGCTGCCGTCAATGATGCGGCTATCCGTCGCCAGATCCGTATCCTGAAAGATATGGGTTGTAATGCGATCCGTACTTCCCATAATATGCCGGCTCCCGACCTGGTGAAGGCCTGCGACGAAATGGGGATGATGCTGATGGCTGAAAGTTTCGACGAATGGAACGTAGCCAAATGTAAGAACGGCTATAACCTTTTCTTCGACGAATGGGCGGAAAAAGATATGGTCAACCTGCTTCATAACTTCCGCAACAACCCGAGTATCGTCATGTGGTGTATCGGTAACGAGGTGCCGAACCAGTGGATCGAAGGCGACGCCAAGATTGCCCGCTTCCTTCAGGACATCTGTCACCGCGAAGACCCGACACGCCCCGTTACCCAGGGCATGGATGCCCCGGATGCTGTTGTGAATAATAACTTTGCCGCTGTCATGGAAGTGGCCGGTTTCAACTACCGTCCGTTTAAATATCAGATTAATTATAAGAAACTGCCGCAGGAAATCATCCTGGGAAGCGAGACTGCTTCTACGGTAAGTTCACGCGGTGTTTATAAGTTCCCGGTTGAACGTAAGGCGATGGCAGTCTACGACGATCATCAGAGCTCTTCTTACGATGTAGAACATTGCGGCTGGTCAAACCTGCCGGAAGACGACTTTATCCAGCATGAAGACCTGCCTTACTGTATCGGTGAGTTCGTATGGACCGGTTTCGACTATCTGGGTGAACCGACGCCGTATTATACCAACTGGCCGAGCCACAGCTCCCTGTTCGGTATCATCGACCTGGCGGGTATTCCAAAGGACCGTTACTATCTGTACCGCAGTCATTGGAACAAAGCGGAAAAGACATTGCATATCCTGCCTCACTGGACATGGCCGGGACGCGAAGGCGAAGTCACTCCGGTATTCGTGTATACCAATTATCCTTCTGCCGAACTGTTCATCAACGGAAAGAGCCAGGGCAAACGTACGAAAGACTTGAGTATCGGTATCGACAGCAGCTATACCGAAGCTGCTCAGAAGAGTTTCGAACGTCAGAAACGTTACCGTCTGATGTGGATGGATACTAAATACGAGCCGGGAACATTGAAAGTGGTAGCCTACGATAAGGATGGCAACGCCGTAGCCGAAGAGGAAGTACACACAGCCGGCAAGCCCCATCATATCGAACTGTCTGCCGACCGTACCAACCTGACAGCCGATGGCAAAGACCTCTCTTTCATCAACGTAAGAGTGGTCGACAAGAACGGAAATCTTTGTCCGGATGCCACCAACCAGATCAAGTTCAACGTACGTGGCAACGGAACCTACAAGGCGGCAGCCAACGGTAACCCCGCCAGCCTCGAATCCTTCCAGGCTCCGCAGATGAAACTGTTCAGCGGTCAGCTGACAGCCATCGTACAAACGGAAGAAACACCGGGAACGATTTACTTTGAAGCATCCTCCCCGGGTGTCAAGAGTGCACGGATCGAGTTGATAAGCCGGTAAGTCAGTATATATTTATTGATATAATAGGAATAAGAATCCCCTTGGCACTTCAAACATGCCAAGGGGATTTTTTTATAGGGAGATTCGGTTATTATCAAAATTGAGCAATCTTGTCCCCGTGCTTGACACGGGGCCGCAAGAGAACTGGCAGTATCAAAAGAT
>OMGO01000341.1_pt1 | contig 30410 bp, 20 predicted proteins | sample 1645901 | NCBI WGS metagenome assembly OMGO01 (sample SAMN05578592, study PRJEB25193) | human gut metagenome | biome: Human Microbiome; feature: human-associated habitat; material: feces | host: Homo sapiens | place: USA:Birmingham
TTTACCTGTCGTTTTTCTATGGAGCGAAAATCGGTATTATCGGTTTGAACGGTTCTGGTAAATCAACGTTATTGAAGATCATCGCCGGTTTGGAGAAATCCTTTCAGGGAGAAGTGGTGTTTTCTCCGGGATATTCCGTGGGGTATTTGGCACAGGAACCTTATTTAGACAACACAAAGACAGTAAAAGAAGTAGTGATGGAAGGTGTGCAACCCATTGTTGACGCACTGACAGAATACGAAGAGATCAATCAGAAATTTGGTTTACCGGAGTATTATGAGGATCAGGATAAGATGGATGCTCTTTTTGCTCGCCAGGGTGAATTGCAAGATATCATTGATGCAACTGATGCATGGAATCTGGATAGCAAGTTGGAGCGTGCGATGGATGCTCTCCGTTGTCCGCCTGAAGATCAGCCGGTAGAAAATCTCTCCGGAGGTGAACGTCGCCGGGTAGCTCTTTGCCGTTTGTTGCTGCAGAAACCGGATGTGCTTTTGCTGGACGAACCTACCAACCACTTGGATGCAGAGTCTATCGATTGGTTGGAACAACATCTACAACAATATGAAGGTACGGTTATTGCTGTGACGCACGACCGTTACTTCCTCGATCACGTTGCCGGATGGATTCTTGAACTGGATCGTGGTGAAGGTATCCCCTGGAAAGGTAACTACTCTTCCTGGTTGGAACAAAAGACCAAACGTATGGAAATGGAAGAAAAGACCGCCAGCAAACGTCGTAAAACACTGGAACGTGAGTTGGAATGGGTACGCATGGCTCCGAAAGCCCGTCAGGCGAAAGGTAAGGCACGTCTTAACTCTTATGACAAATTGCTGAATGAGGACGTGAAGGAGAAAGAAGAGAAACTTGAAATCTTTATTCCGAATGGTCCCCGTCTGGGTAATAAGGTCATTGAAGCCAAACATGTGGCTAAAGCATACGGTGATAAATTGCTGTTTGACGATTTGAACTTTATGCTTCCTCCTAATGGTATTGTCGGTGTGATTGGCCCTAATGGTGCGGGAAAGACGACATTGTTCCGCCTGATTATGGGATTGGAAACAGTGGATAAAGGAGAATTTGAAGTAGGAGAGACTGTAAAGGTGGCGTATGTAGACCAGCAGCACAGAGATATTGATCCGAATAAGAGTGTATATCAGGTAATTTCCGGTGGTAATGAGTTGATCCGTATGGGGGGACGTGACGTGAATGCGCGTGCATACCTTTCCCGTTTCAATTTCTCGGGAGGCGATCAGGAAAAACTCTGCGGCGTACTGTCCGGTGGTGAAAGAAACCGTTTACACTTGGCGATGGCTTTGAAAGAAGAAGGTAATGTACTGTTGCTCGATGAGCCTACCAATGATATCGACGTAAACACACTACGTGCTTTGGAAGAAGGTTTGGAAGATTTCGCCGGCTGTGCAGTAGTTATCTCGCACGACCGTTGGTTCCTCGACCGTATCTGTACACATATCCTTGCTTTTGAAGGAGACTCCAATGTATTCTACTTTGAAGGTTCTTATTCAGAATACGAAGAAAACAAAATGAAACGTTTGGGAAATGAAGAACCAAAACGTGTTCGTTATAGAAAGTTAATGACTGACTAGTATAAAGTAATAGATTGAAGCATTTATAATGCTTTCTGTTTCAAAATAAAAGGCTCTGCAAATATTGTGGAGCCTTTATCATTTTATAACAGGGGAAAACGTTTATCTCTCTTAAAAAATTGTAGTATAATCGTAATGTAGTTCTAAATATTATTAATTATATTTGTGCACAGTTTTTAAAAGCAAACAATTTATATTAACTAATCAACTACATTTATGTTAAAGAGAATGCGATCTTTTTTAGTAGCGGCGATGCTCATGGTCATTGCTACCGTTAGTGCGCAGGTTACCACTTCTAGTATGAGTGGTAAGGTTACAGCACAAGATGAACCTATCATTGGAGCGACTGTGGTTGCAATCCACGAGCCGTCAGGTACACGTTATGGTACAGTGACTAATATCAGTGGTCAATTTAATTTGCAAGGTATGCGTACCGGTGGTCCTTACAAAGTTGAAGTTTCTTATGTTGGTTATCAGACTGCTATTTATAAAGGTGTAAATTTATCGTTAGGAGAAGTATACACTTTAAATGTAGTTTTAAAGGAAAGTTCTGAATTATTGGATGAAGTTATAGTAACAGCACAGAAAACAGTAGAGAAGATGGGGACTGTAACGAATGTGAGTGAGCGTCAGTTAACGACATTGCCTACTATTAATCGTAGTATTACTGACTTTACTAAACTTTCTCCTTATGCGGGTGGCAGTAATTCTTTTGCCGGACGTGATGGACGTTATAATACAATAACTGTGGATGGTGCAGCTTTGAACAATAATTTTGGTTTGAGTACTAATAATTTGCCGGGTGGAGATGCGCAGCCTATTTCACTTGATGCAATTGATGAAATTAGCGTTAATGTTTCTCCTTATAGTGTTACGTATTCCAATTTTACGGGAGCTTCTATTAATGCTGTAACCAAGAGTGGTACAAACGAATTAAAGGGAACAGTTTATACATATCAGAAACCAAAGAATTTTATAGGAAAATCTATTAACGATGTTGACGTTCCTAATGTGGAAAGTTATAAATCCAGTTTGTATGGCTTTACATTAGGAGCTCCGATAATAAAAAATAAACTATTCTTTTTTGTAAATGGAGAATTAGAAAATAGTACTAGCCCTGGTATTTTGTGGACTCCTAGTCAAGAAGAAGGTGGAAGTGGGGATAATCAAAATCATATTTCTAGAACTTGGATAAAGGATTTGAAGACAATAAGTGATTTTGTAAAGGATAAATATGGATATGATCCGGGAAGTTATGATAAATTTGATGATTTCGAGAGTAAAAATTGGAAGCTTATGGCTCGTTTGGATTGGAATATTAATAAAAGTCATAAACTGTCATTACGTTTTAACACAGTGAAATCAGAAAATGATGCTAGTATTAGTTCAACTTCTTCGGTAATCACTAAAGCTAATTCAAACCGTTATGGGGTTGATGCATTTGCATTTGGAAATTCCAACTATGGTTTTAGAAATATTGTAACGTCTCTTTCCGGTGAGTTGAATAGCAATTTTTCTTCTTCAGTACAAAACAAATTATTAGTGACTTATACCCATATCCGAGATTCTCGTACAACTAAGGGAGATGCGTTTCCAATGGTTGATATTTACAAGGACGGTAAGCAGTATATGACATTGGGTACAGAATTGTTTACTCCTTTTAATGATGTCGAGAATAATGTATTTAGTGTTACTGACAATGTAACTATTAATAAAGGAAACCATTTGATAACTGCCGGTGCAACATTTGAAAGACAGTATTTCATGAATTCATATTTACGTGCTCCTTATGGATATTATCGTTATGCTTCAATGGACGATTTTATGACGGGAGAAAAACCGATGCTGTATGGCATTACTTATGGATATAATGGAAAAGACGCTCCGGGAGCTGAACTGACATTTGGTATGTTGGGAGCTTATGCACAAGATGAATATTCTATTACACCTAATTTAAAATTGACATATGGATTACGCTTTGATTTACCGTTATATTTTGATGATTTGTTAGGGAATGCGGCTATCAAAGAACAGTCATTTAATGGAACGAATGTTGACGTATCCGAATGGCCGAAAAGTAAATTGTTAATATCTCCTCGTTTAGGATTTAATTGGGATATAAAAGGTGACCGTTCTATTGTTTTGACTGGAGGTACAGGCTTGTTTACAGGGTTATTACCATTTGTATGGTTCACTAACCAACCGACAAATGCAGGTCAGATGCAAAATATGGTCGAATTTGAGACTTCGGAATTACCGGCAAACTTTGCTTTTAATCCAAATTATAAAGAAACTCTTACCCAAAATCCGGATATGTTTCCATCAACTCCGGGAAATGAGGTCCCCGGTGCTATAGCTTATGTGGATCCGAATTTTAAAATGCCTCAAGTTTGGCGTAGTAATGTAAATGCAGAGTTTCAGTTACCTTATGGATTTATGCTTTCTGTTGGTGCTATGTATACACGTGATATATATAATGTTGTTCAGAAGAATATGAACGAAAAGGCCCCTTCTGGAACCTATAATGAACAACCGGGACGTGTATATTGGACTAAGAATAATTACTATGACAATCCTAAGACGAAAACCGTTATACAGTTGACTAATGGGGATGAAAAAGGTTATCAATATTCTTTTAATGCAGTATTAACGAAGAAATTTGATTTTGGCTTTACAGGTTCATTTGGGTACACTTATACAATGGCTAAAGATATGACGGCAAATCCAGGTTCATCGGCGGCTTCAGTATGGCAGAATAATGTTGCAGTTAATTCATTGAATGATCCGGGTGTCTCTTATTCTTTATTTTCTACCCCGCATCGTTTGATAGCTAATGCTTCTTATGAAGTTGCTTATGCGAATATGAAAACGACTGTTTCTTTGTTCTATACAGGTTACCAACAAGGACGTTTTTCTTATACCTATTCTAATGATATGAACGGTGACGGAAACTATTCCGATTTGATGTATGTGCCTGCTTCTAAAGAAGAAATGACATTTGTGGATATTAAAGATAAACAAAATAATGTGACTTATTCGGCGGTAGACCAACAAGAAGATTTTTGGAACTATGTAAATAATGACTCTTATTTGAATGATCACAAGGGGCAGTATGTAGAACGTGCTTCTTCTTTAGAACCGTGGATTCACCGTTTTGACATGAAGATAGCACAGGATTTTTATGCTAAGATTGGTAGCCGTAAGTACGGTATTCAAGTAAGTCTTGATATGTTGAATATTGGTAACTTATTAAATTCGAAGTGGGGGGCTTATCGCTCTTGCGGTTTGCAGAGTTATGATAATGTAAGGTTGTTAAAAACAGCAAGTAAGGTAGGAGAACCTCTTACTTATCAGATGAATGCATCTTCTCGCGAGGTGTTCCAGAAAAATTCTAAATGGGATTATACTGCTTCTACAGGTAGTGCATGGCAGATGCAGTTAGGCGTTAAGTTTACATTCTAGAATATTTATATAAAAAGATGCTTCGTTCAATAAACGGAGCATCTTTTTTATTTCATCCTCATCACCACCGGATTATGGTCGCTATAATTAAGATCCGGCGAGAAGTAATCCGTGCTATTCAGTTCCGGTGAATGGAGAATATAGTCGATTCTCAACAGATGCTTGAAGTACTTGAAAGTATACATATACCCATGTCCGCTCGTTTGAAAGCCATCCTGCAACTTATCACCTTTTATAGTGTGATAAACATACGAAGACGGCAGAGAGTTAAAGTCACCGCAGACTAGAGTTGGATAGGGGGAGGCGGCTATCAGTTGCTTGAGAAGATCAGCTTGTACGGCCCGTTTCCGGAAATTCTCATGTAAGCCGTCGATAAGTCCCAGGGTAGCATGTTCCACTCTTTGGGAATCATCCGTACGAAGTCCCTTTTCCAGTTTGCGCTTGTTCTGGCTTACTTCCGTTGTTTGGAGATGATTGTTGAACAGGCGGATGGTGCGACCATTGATTTCAATATCACATGCAAGACTGCAATTTTTCGAATCAGGATAGATGATAAGATGCTCCTCCTTGATAGGATAACGGCTGAAAACAGCCAGTTGCAACAGATTTTTCCCTTCGGGCGAAGAAGGAATATAATGATACGGCCAATTAGAAAGAGCTGCGGATATACTATCGATGCCAAACTCATCGTTTATGCCAAATTCTTGAAAACAGAGAATATCTGCTTGCAGGTTTCTCATGTAAGAAGCAATCTCCTTGCATGAGTAGCCGGTATGCTCGTGGTTAAAGGCATCGACGTTGTAAGTAGCAACCGTCAACACCCCCGGAGTATATACATTCATTTTAACCATCGGTGACGAAGCCGGACTGAAAAAAGGCGATTGTAATACACAGCTCATATACCCCCAATTGCTGAATATAGCAATCAGAGGGATGAAAACCCAGCACCGCCAACGAATCGTCCAGTAGATAGCAGAAGCAAGATTAGCCAATAAAAGTATCGGCAGTATCAAACCGATGAAAGGCATAAATTTGAAACTATCCGGTGCGGCATTGCCTACGAAAGCACCCGCAATGGTAACTCCTGCCAAAATACTGGTCAGCACGATGGATATGTAATAAAACAGTCTGTAAAAGGCTTTCATTTAATCTAAATTATTTGCTGGTTATATCATGAGGGATTAAGCTCTCTACGAAGGAAGCAACCATTTATGAATCATTGCTTTCAACTTATCATCCGCTATTGGTTTAGCTATAAAATCATTGCATCCCGCTTCTTCAGCCGCTTTCCGGTCCTGTTCGTATGCAAAGGCACTTTGAGCAATAATAGGAACAGTGGCAGACAGTTCACGGATGATTTTTGTAGCTTCCAGTCCGTCCAGATTCGGCATCTTGATATCCATCAAGATAAGATCCGGTTTCACTTCATCGAACATCGTGACAGCTTCCATTCCGTCATGCGCACGTATAAGCCGGTGATCTTTACCTAAAATAGCCTCCAATAAGTCGAAGTTACTGTCCGTATCTTCGGCAACCAAAATACAGGCATGCCGTGTATTTGCAGAACTGTCAACACTCGAATCTGCAGTTTTTCCGGCAGATGCTATTCCAGCAATGTTCCCTTCACCATTCTCTTTCTTTGAAGAATCCACATTTGCAGGATTTGCAATCGTGTATGGTAAAGTAAATGTAAACGTCGTCCCCTTGCCAAATTCGGAGTTGACGGAAATCTTTCCACCGAGCCGTTCAACAATAGACTTACAGATAGATAACCCCAATCCTGTACCCTGCGCATGATTGTTCAGCTTTGCGAAATGCTCGAACACACGCCCCACTTTCTCCGGTTCAATTCCTGTTCCGGTATCCGTTACGTGGAATACAATCTGATTGTCCGCCAGTTTGTAACCATAACTGATGCTTCCTTCCTTCGTAAACTTGACAGCATTTCCAATCAGATTTGAAATCACCTGGAATACCCGGTTCTTGTCCGTTTCAATCATCAGACTTTCGTCCGAGGATTCATAGACAAGGCTTACTCCCTGCGGAGTACGGAATATATGAGCATCGTGCACTTCCCGGCAGAGATTATGGAGACTAGCCGGTCCGAAGGAAAACTCGATGGTTCCCGATTCAATCTTCGAGAGGTCGAGAATCTCGTTGATAAGTTGCAGGAGACGTTCGTTGTTCGCGTTTACGATGTTATAATACGTCTTCCGTTCTTCCGCATCGTCGCTTTCGGCAATGAGATGCGAGAAACCTACGATAGCATTCAGCGGCGTACGTATTTCATGACTCATATTGGCGAGGAAGGCCGACTTCAGGCTATCAGACATTTCCGCTTTCTCTTTCGACGATTGAAGTTCCCGTTTTATCATTTCCAGCTCCGTGATGTCCCATTCGATGCTGACGATGATAGGCGAAGACAATTCGTCACCGTCCACCCGGATTTTCCGTTTGTCGAGGATAATCATGTTTCCGTTTCTGTCCTTTCCTTCAGCAGTCCAGTGCAGACCTTTTCCGGTGGTGGCCACCTGGATATCTTCTTGTCTCTTCTTTTCGGCTACGATAGGCGGGTAGAAATCGAAGTCATTCTTGCCGACAGGGTCGTTCTTATAAAGATCGCGGTTGTAGGCCTCCCGATTCCGGTAAATGTATCGGAAGTCGTTGTTGATTTCCTTCACTACAATCCCGGCAGGGAGATTGTTGATGGTCGTATCCATGATTTGGTTGAGCCGTTTGATTTGGGCTTCGTACCGAATCCTCTCGGAAATATCATGGGCAAACGACCAGTAACTTTCTTCTCCGGAATCATTGGTCACGTTGTACATCGTACCTTCATAAGCCAATATACCTTTATTGATTTTAGATGGGTGGTGGGCCACAAAGTTACTGCTGCCACCGTGTATGACATCTTTGCAACGTTCGTTCCAAGCCTCTTGTGTAGGCATATCTGCGGCGACATTGTAAATCTTTAATTGACTGATGTCTTCGTTTTCTGAAATACCATGATTGTACAGGAAACGACGGTTGGCGAAGATGATCGTGCCATCGGGCTTGGCGGCAAAGATACTTTCTTTGGCGTTATTGATGGCATGAGTCAGTGTATTGATGTCATTTCTGCGATGCTGTATGTCCGTGATGTTCTGGATATAGCCTTCGATGTTGAAACTACCGTCGGAGCGCTGTTCACGCAGATAAGTCTGTATACGCATATAGAAGATTTCTCCGTTCAGGCGGACACGGTAGCTGATGCTTTCCATGTTGAGTTCTTTCTCGTTCAACCGACACCATTCCATAAAACTCTGACGGTCTTCTTCTACAATCAGTTCCACATATTTCTCAATGGCAAGGTTTTGCACATTTTCCTCGCACAAAACACCGGTATATCCAAGATAATGAAAAATATTCTGTTTCGTATTGTACGTCCATTGTCCTATCTGGGCTACCTTTTGGATGGCTCGCAGGGTGAGATTTGCCTGCTCCAACTGTCTTTTTACGTTGCTTCTTTGCGTGATGTCGCGATATTGGCAAAGCACCATACCGTCATAAGGGAACATGAGGCATTTGAAGTAAAAAGTTTCGCCTTTCAGCACCAACTTGAAGTTCTTGCTGATGCTTCTTTGTTCTTCGAGTACAATCTGGAAGATGGGCATCACCCTCTCTCTCGTATATTCTGGTAAAAGCTCAAATATATTTTTTCCTAAAAGTATATTCTCTTGCAGAAACCATAGATCACAATGAGGCTCAATGTCTACGCAGACTCCGTGCCTGTCAACCAATAGCATTGTATCTGCCGTCAGTTTCAATATTCTTTGTGCGTTATTCGCATCATGTAATATTCTGTTCATGTCTGTTTTTTATTAGATGATAGAGACTAATGTCTTATAGTAAGGATAACAAAAGATAATAGCATTTGTTTTACTTTTCAGCGCGCTTTGCCTTTTCCCAGGCTCCGCTTCCTTTTTTCTTTTTCAGATAACGGATGCCTTTCAGCACATTGACATTCATAAATAGGAAATAGTAGGGGATAAAAAGCAACTTGTTTTTTATCTGTTTGGTGGATAGATAATATCCCCAATATCCCAACCCGTAAAAAAGAACCTGCATGGCAAGCAGCACTCCGTAGAATATCGCGGAACCGCCTAACAGCAGAATCGCAATATTCAGCGGGAAGAGAGCAAACAACAGGAACGGAGTAATAGACCATCGCAATACCCGGTGCGACGTATATTGAAAGCTAAGTATCCCGTAGCGGAAAGGATTCAGCAACGGACGAAGTCGCCAGATAGACTGCAATCCTCCCGCAGCGATGCGCACTTTCCGCTTTTCTTCTTCGCGCATATCTGACGAACCGCTTTCGATGGCGTAAGCATTGGTGCAATAAGCAATGGTGTAACCTTTCATGGTGATCCGGAGCGAAAGAATAAAATCATCAAGCAACGTATCCGGTTCCATTGCTTCGAATAGTTCACGACGCACGGCAAATAGTTCGCCTGCTGCTCCTACGGCAGAGTAGAGCCGTGCATCAAGTGCTTTCAGGGTTGATTCGTATTTCCAGTAAATACCTTCACCACCGGCAGCCGCCCCGTCTTTGGTCTGTACGGCGATCCGTTTTTCACCAGCCACACAGCCCACTTTCGGATCTTGGAAAGCAAGTACGATTTCCCGTATTGCTTCCCGGTTTACCATGGTGTTGGCATCCGTAAAAACAACGAGCGGAGTGTCCACCAACGTCATTCCACGTGTCATTGCAGCCGTCTTACCTTGCCGGAGCGGTTGGAAATGTACTGTCGCTTTCCCCTGCCAACGGGTTTGCAGTCGTTCGTTCGTACCGTCGTCGCTTCCGTCTGTCACCCATACGATATGCAGCTTGTCCGCAGGATAATCCAGCTCAAGACTGTTTTCCATCTTTTCGTCTACTACATCTTCTTCGTTGAATGCCGTAATGAAGAGGGTAACTTCCGGCAAACCAGCGTCCGATGCCGGCAACGAACGCTTCACAGGTTTCACGAAAAGCTCTTTCAACTTGACGAGAACGTAGAGCACAATTCCGTAGCCCAGATAGGTGTAGAACACAATGAACAGGGCAAGCCAGAAAATAATTTCAAGGCAGAGGGCAATGGTTTCGTTCATAGTTGTATATGTTTATTTTTCTTGTATAATTTACATTCATCTCTTTTTAGCCTCGTATTTGAATTTATTCAACTCGTTTCTTCAACTCCGTCTTTTTATCCGAGTCTTTTAGCATATTTACAAAATAGAGTGCATCCGCTTTGGCAGAAACACTTGTCGGATTCGTTTCATACCGTTTCACGAAATTCTCGGCGTGTTCTGCCAGGCATTTCCGGCAGTCTATATTTAACATGATACCGTTTTCATAGTTTGCAAAGGATAAACCAGTAACTTCATCATTGGATGATATTTGTTTGATATCTTCTTTCTTGATACCGGATAGATTGACTGTTACAGAGGGATAATAGAAATACTCTTGCCCGGGTAAATGAACTGTCAGTTTGATAGTGTGCTCATTCTCATAGTTCACTTCCGTTGTACCATGTACCTGATAGTAATTATATTCATAATATTCCTCTTGATTGGGCATCCACATAGAATCATCCCCATCTTGTCCGTAGGTATCGTTGAGCCATAACAGAAATTCCGCCCAACTAGTATCTGTTCCATGTACACCGGCATATATTATCTCACGCTGCTCGCAAGGGTACGACAATTCGTTTACAATTTTTTCTTTTATCTCATCATGGTTATTGAAAAATATTCTCTCAATTAACTTATTTTCTAAATTTAACATTTCCTCAAACGGGTGTATTCTTTCGCCTCCAGTTTGCAGTGTAAACGTTTTGATAACAGGGTAGTTGTGAGCTGCTTCCACATAATTTTTATTTCCGTTTGGCTCTGCTAGCATTTTACATCCTCGTCCCAGGCGATTAAGAATGATATTCTGTGCTATTTCATAATGTGCCAGGATATCGTTTGGATTATTTATATCCGTTGCCATTACGTCGTGGAAGGCAATGCCTATACCAAAGTTTAGCATTTCTTTGACGTTTCCCCATACTAGTCCGTTTTGTTCATGAAAGCCATTGTCTTTTTTATTTATGGTTGTGACATTGTCCATCCATTTTTCTTCAGGCGCAAGAGTTGTTGCGAATGAGAACCGTACTTCATTTTCTGCTCCATCTGTACTTCCCAGAGTTTTTCCAAGATAATAGCAATCGGAGGGTAGGTCGTTTGTTTGTAGATGCGGTAGATCGTAGAATGATTTTTTTGACAATGGTTTTCCATTAATAGCTGCCCAAGTGTAGCAAAAGGCTGCATGCCTACAGTCATCCTGGGTGAGCATAAATAACCATGATTTATTATATTTTAGTGGTGGGATTACAGCATCCGACAGAGTGAGCTGCCGTACTCCCTTTTTTATATGAATCGTGATTTCTGCTGTATGGCTGATTGGTTCATTTATATATGGATAAAGAAATTCCGGGTTACTAATCACTTTTTTTTCCGCAAGACTATCATCATAAAGGTTTTTATTCTTTATACAACTGATGGTTGTGATGTACAAGAATAAAACTATAATACTATTAATGGTTCTTGTGATTCGCATATTTTTATTTCTTTTTTACGAGATTACTCTCCTCATCCTTATATTCCTTTTTCTTTGTGAAAAGTCCTCCTATTTCTTTCATCCTGCTGATGACACGTACCTTAAAACTATTAAACAAACTTCCATCAGCTCCCACCGTGCCATATCCGGTTACGGCACGCGCACGTCTTTTCCGTACAAATGCGATTTTCCCGAATTGTTTGAGTTGCAGAGCCAGATACCCGTCTTCACCACGGATAATATCCGTGCGGATTCCTGTTTTCCGTGCATACTCCGTCCGGTAAGCAAATACCAGTCCGCGCACGCTCAATTCGGGACGTTTGAAAGACTGTAACCATAAATGCAAATCGCGTGTAGACTCATAAATTTTCAGTCCCAGCCACGAATGATCTTTGTCAGGAATATAACTCCAAAGCGAACTGGCCGCCACTATACCCGGCTTTTTGAGTGCGTCTACCATTGTTTCCACATACTTTGGCGGGTACATCGTGTCAGAATCAATGTTGATATGATATTTTCCACGAGCCTGATTCAGTCCGCAGAGGCGTGCGAAGCCGCAACTATGTTGTGTTTCTGTAAAATAAGTCACTCCGCAGGCTTCGTAAATCTCTGCTGTGCGGTCTTTTGATTGGTTGTCTACCCCAATGATTTCTACGGGATATTTGCATTTCATCTCGCTCAATGACCAAAGGCAGGCAAGCAGATGTTTCTCCTCATTGTAGCCGATGAGTGATACAGTGACAAGCGGTTCGTTACTCTGCAATCCGGCCAGATTGCGGCGTACTTCCTCAATAACGGTTTGCGGAGCTTCCGCAAAAGGTTTCTCATATACCTGTAAATACTTAGAATACCATTTCATGAGCTTTTGATTTATGATTTTTGCGACTGTTGACTATTAGCGGACAGTTCCTCAAACAATCGTTTCCACTGTTTTACAATATTTTCCATTTGAAAGCGTTGGGCGTTTATACGAGCCTGCCGCCCCATATCCATTCGGATGTTCTCATTCTCTATCAGATAGGCGATTTTCTCCGCCAATTTTTCTATGTTTTCATTTTCAACCAGCAGACCGTCTTTTCCGTCATCGATAATGTCTTTCGGTCCGCAAGGACAGTCGAAAGAAACAGGTGGTACACCACACGCCATTGCTTCGGTAATAACCATTCCGAATCCCTCAAAGCGGGATGAAAGAACAAAAATCGAACTTTCGCAATATTTATCTACGATATTAGACACAGTGTGTTCCAGTATGCATGAATCCGTCATCGCCAGTTCGTCAATTCTTTGTTGGAAAGAGTCTCTTAACACTCCATCTCCATAAATGCGCAATGTCCATGTCGGATATTTTTTAGAGATGATGCTCCAAGCTTCTATCAATAAATCGAATCCTTTTTGTGGAACGTATCTTCCTGCAGCAATGACTTGATGTGCGCTGCATGTTGAGAAACGCTCTGTTTGTGTAATGATAGGGTTGGGGATTACACAGATATTATTTAGTTCGGGCCAAAAAGCAGTCTCTTCATGCGTGAGGACGACAAACTTATCCAATTGCTTTAAATTTTTCAGCAACTCTTTTTCCCATTTCTTTTGTAGGATACCCCCGAAGTACCCTCCTTTACTTGTACCGTAGGAGTGGCGCGTTACATGGAATTCGCCGACCTTTTTACTCCCGTCGGCGATGGAGTGGATAAACTTCATTTCCCGTCGTATGGTTGAGAGTGTGATGTCCGGCCGTATATCCATCAGCAGACGTGTGAAACGTTTGCGGAATTTATAAAAACGGAAGGGGTACTTCAGTAATTTGCTGATCGGCGATTGGTTGAACGGCCAATCAAATGATATGCCGAGGTCTATATGCTTCACTTTGGGCGAAAGAGCAAAATGAATTTGTCTGTCCCGTTGTTCCGACGTGATGATATACACTTCATAACCTTCACAATGTTCGGCCAGATAGTTTGCTTTGAATGTGACGATCCGTTCTAAGCCACCGGGTGCATAAAGTGAAGGCAAGTAATATGCAATTTTCATGATTGAGCGTTTTTTTAGTTTGTTTTTTTGCTATAATGGTATATATTTCGTAATCGGGACGCCTATACAAAATTTAGATGGAGACTCCTGCCTCGTCAATGACTTTCTGCATTTGAGTTTTCCATGACAGAGGACGGACTGATTCGCGTATCTCTGCAGGTGTCATTTTTAAGGTATTCCGGAACTTAATCAATTCTTGAATATCAATCGGAGATTCAGCGGGCTGTACTTTCCATACATAGGGAGTAGAATCGAAGTCCTCATCTGTTTCCGAGTAAGTGAAGGCAAACCCTCGTGCGGCATATTCTCGATTCTTAAGTGTTTTAATGGAGGTAATTCCGCTACGATGTCGTCCCAGACTACCGATGGCGAAGTCGGCTTTTTCGAACATGGCATCCAGTTCGTCGCCGTGTAAAGGGCCGTGCAGAAGAACATAAGGTTCCAGATGATTATCACGGATGACAGGTAGAATCTCTGCCCGTTCCCGTTCGCCGGATAGTGGACCTACAATATGAAAGTAGACTTTATATTCCGGATTGTTACGGTAATAGTCCGCCAATCCTCGTACGAGACGGTCGAACCCGTGCCAGTAGTGCACTTCCGCCACTCCGATCAGGTGTAGCTCTTTTGTGGTGTCATTTTGATGTTTCCTCATTGGAATCTCTTCAAAATCAATACCATTTGAGATACGTATGGTGTGTCCGCCAAAGATATTTTTCGCATTGGAGAAGGTGATGATATTATCCAGACTTTTTGCGAGTTTCTTGCGGAAACAACGGTCGATGGCAAGGTGAAATTTTGAAGAACGGGTGATATACTCCTGATCGTAAGGATATGTGGGTATTTCCATCACTACTTTTGCGCCTGTACGTTTCAATAACTTCACCAGTCGAAGGGTGAAAGGACTGGCGTTGTGAAAAGAGCGCATGTATACAAAGTCGATTCCTTCACGGCGGGCATAGTCAATGATAGGCGAGTAATAGACACGTCTCCATACCTTTGCGGCAAAGCCTGTGCCAAAATCAGCAATCACTTCGTCATTCACCATCCAACGCCGTTCACCATAAGGGGTAACGTCGTAGTGACACAAGCGAACATCCACTCCACATTCTTTGAGAGCTTTTACCTGATAACGTATTTTCTTACTGATTCCGTTGGCCTCATTGAAGCCGTGAAATATAAGGAAAAGGGCTTTCATTTGTTTTTTTTCTGTATTCAATGATTGTTTATTCTGTTTTCTTTTTCTCAAACTGTTTTTTCTTTTTCAAACGATTTGGGCGATGATTTGTTTCCGGTATTCTTCTCCGGCATCCGCCACTTCGCTGCCAATGGCAGTTTCGTTGACATATTTTCGTTCCAGTTTCACTTTTTTATGGGCTCCCATCCGCCACCATTCATACTCAACGTCTACATGACCGACATCAATGGCCTGATAACCAGCTTTAAACAAATCGTATGCCAATACAGTGGCCGTGGGACCGAGGGCGATGAGAAACAATGCTCCTTTTTCCACTTTGCAGGCCTCACGCTTGATGTCTTCCATGCGTTCGAATGCGTCTTTGGGCGGGCAAAGAATACGTCGGATGCTCCGGGCATTGTCGAAAAGATCATTGCCCACTCCGAGCCGGCTTTTCTCTCCTTCGATGAAGACGATGTCCCGGTTCTCCCAAATACCTTTCATGTCGCGAAACCATCGGGCGGAATCTTCTTTGCGGGCAAAATCCATATAAGGACGCGTGACGAATGTATTATAATATTTTCGTCCCGCTACCAGCAGACGGTCCCACCACGAACCGTACAGATAAAAATGAGTTCTCCAAAAGCGGCGGCTTTTGCGATTGTAGCGATACAAATCGCGAAATGCGTCGGAGATACAGACAATATGTCCTTCCTCGTGGCTTTGTAGCACTTCGGTCAGTCTCTTGGCTAGTAGCGGATCGCCTTTCTGGAAGCGGATTTCCTTTTCCGGACTGGTGAGCAACACTTCGCCATCGCCAAATCGGCTGACAGAACAACGGTCGTCGATAATTTTGCGTATCGTTTCGTCAATGGAAGCTACTTGCGGCATGATTTTTCCCTTTTTTCGCAAGACGATGTACCAAAAATTGTACCATTCCACAGTGCTGCCATATCTTATTTTATAACGTAGCGTTATGATAATGTTTCGTATATTCATAGCTATAGATTTTTTATTCTTAACGACCGCACTTTGCCGATAATGTCATACTCATGCGTCATTTGTATATAAATGCCAAAGATAATAAAACTAACGATACTTTTGGCTATAATTGTCACAAAAATATTCATCCCTTCCAGTGCATACTGCATGGGAATGAGGGCTAATGCTATCAAAATGCTAATGATGAACGGAGAAATAAGCTGACGAATGAATGGCCACGCACTTCGACGGAAGGTTATCCGGTACATTTGCCAGTAACACTGTATAAAGTTGAAGGTGAACGTCACCACAATGCAACTAGCCACTGCTGTCAGCGTTCCGAAATAGAAGATTCCGAGCAGTATGCCTGTCACGTTGAGCACAGACGAAAACACTCCGCATACAAATAAGCTCCGTGTATCGCCTGCCGCCTGAAAGATGGAACCGGACGAGGAAAGTATGATCTGAATTCCTACGGAGAGCGACAGGATCCGGAACACGGGTACGGACGGCATCCATTGATGACCGAAAATAATGATTGTCACTTCTTCTGCCGTGAAGAAAAGCAATACGCTAAGCGGCAGGCCGATGAAGGCCAGAAAACGGACAATGTGTTCGTAAGAGCTTAACAGTTTTCCTTTATCATTCTGGAAATCACTGAAGATGGGGTGCATAACCGGAGTGATGACCTGTGTGATATTTTGCAAAGGCAGCATCATCAGACGGTATGATTTTTCGTAATATCCCAAATCGGACATACTCATGTATTTGCCAATCAGTAGTTTATCCAGATTTCGGCTGAAATAGTTGATGACGTTGAACAGGAATTGATAGGCGGAATAGGAAAATATTTTCCGAAGCACCGTTAGTCCGAGGGTGAAACGCAGCCGTTGGGGATATCGCTGAAAAGAGATAACGAATATTAATACGCTGGATGCAATAGGATTGATAATCAATGCGTACAATCCTGCTCCGCAAAGGGCGGCAGTCACGGCGGCGGCTCCTGCGGAAATCTGGATAACGAAGCTGCGGATGGCTATGAATTTAAATTCTTTGTTCCGGTAAAATAGTGCTCCCGGTACGATGGTGGCAGAGGCAAAAAAGAGGTTGACGGACAGCAGTTGGCATAAAGTTCGCAGGGTATCGCTCTGGTAATAACCGGCAATGATCCACGAAGAAGCGAAAAATAAGACGCTGATTCCGATGCCCGTCCATATAGTGAATGAGAAAATGTCCGACAAATCATCTTTGGTGAGCGATTTGTGCTGTATGATGGCGGGAGACACTCCCATGTCGGTAAGAAGGTTGAAGAAGGCGATGATGACAGTGGCGACGGCTACGATTCCGAAGTCATCCGGCGATAGCAGGCGGGCCAGTATTCCTGCCACGACAAGAGAGATGAGGACGCCGCTGTATTTGGCTAGCGCAGTGTAGAATACTCCTGAAAAGAGTTGTTTTTTGATATTGTTTGTCATTGCTGTTTGTTCTTGTTTTAATGATTAACGAGTAGGGATTTGAAAAGTAGTGCCCCTATTGTTCTTGCTGATACGTATTTCTTATACTTGTGTATACACAACCACGCAAGTTTGATTCGTTCCGGCAGTCGGAGTGAATGTGCTTGCCACATGACAGCATTGAGCATCTGCGATAAATATAAGTCAATAATTTCCTTATCTTCATTTTTGGCAGTCTGTTTTTTGAATTTGAGCATCTCCTGTGTTACGACAAGATATCCTTCAATGTTTCGGTAGGCGAATTGGCAAGTCATAATTGAATTTTGTCTCATACGCCGTTGAAAGAATGTCCGCTTAATGCAGGCTGTTCTTGTGGCTTGTAGGTATAATAAGGTGGTGAATAATTGATCTTCATGCACAATGCCGGGATAAAATTGCAAATAGATTTTTTCTAAAAATCCTTTACGGATTAGGTTCAAGCAGGGTGAAGGTGTGTATTCTTTGTTTTGTAATTGCAATTTGAGAGCTTCACTGCCATTATAAACTTTTTCCTCCAATTTGCCGGTGCGTCTATAATTCAAAGAGGGGGCATTTTTAATATTATTTTCATAAAAGCTTTGTGCGTCGAAAAATACAAAATCAAGTTGCATTTCCTCGCATTTTAGGTAACAGGCTTCCAGGGCATCTTCTTCCAGAAGATCGTCGCTGTCCATGAAATAAATGTATTTGCCGCGAGCATGGCTAATGCCAAAGTTGCGTGCTGTTGATTGTCCCTGATTGGTTTGTGTATAAACTTGTATGCGATGGTCTGTGTTACTTATTTCTTTTAAAATTTCAGGACTTCCATCTGTCGACCCATCATTGATAATGATTATTTCCAGTTCTTTCAGACTTTGGTGTATGATACTTTCTATTGCTTCCCGAACGTATTTTTCGGTGTTGTAAACGGGAATGACAACGCTGACTTTTATCTTGTTATTTTCCATATTTTCTGTAATCTGATAAGCTGCTAATGGTAGTGTTACAACTTGTTTGTCAACTCTTTGTAGAGTTTGGCATATTGCTTGCCCACTTTGTCTATACGCATATTTTCCAAAGCGTATGTGTAATTCGTTTCTCCCTTTCCAAAAGCAGATAATTGTCGGGCTTCTTTCAGTGCCCGTACAATATCAGTTTTATTGTCCGGAGAGAAAGTGGGGTTGCCTGTGCTTTTTAATAATTCACCGATATTACCAACATTAGGCCCTATGGCTATTTTGTGAAAGAGAAAAGCGAGAGGAATATTTGCAGAGTTTAGTACATCTTTCCGCTGAATGAATATGACGTCTGAGGCTGCCATATAGTAAGGCAAATCACACTCGTCTATCAGCTCGTCGCTGGCTCCTCCTTGTAGTTTATATATCCGGTTGAGCAGCGGCATGAGCAGATAGTAGCCGGCTCTTGAAATCCATCGTTTGAGAAAATTCTTGCCGTAGTTGTTACGTCTCGAAAAAGGGTAGAGGCGTGGAGCCAATAGCAACTTGCATTCCTCATCCCATGTGCGGAAAGCCCCGAGCACCATGCGTATCTCTTCACGGTTGCGGAATTTACCGAAGGCGGTGACAATGAATGCTTCTTGAGACAGATTGAGATACTGGCGCGCACGTTCTACACTGATATCTTCTTTGTACGTATACTGGTAAATATGGTGTGGGATAATGGCATTGTGGCTATCGGGATGCTTGGCGAGAAATTCGTCCCGGCTGAAACGTCCCATGTGTACGATAATGTCACTTTGCGATTCGATAATATCGTAAGCCTGTCTGATGATTTCATTTGCATTATGAGGGAGGAGGTTATGCCTTGTGTAGACGAAACGCGCTCCTCCGGAACGAAAAAAACGAATTCGTTCTTCCAGGAGCCGGATGATGTCGGGATCGTTGCACGTCCGGCCTACTGCTTCTTCCGGCCATTGGAAATGTATAATGTCATACGTCGTGTCCGATTCCCAGAAATCTTTTGTGGAACATCGAACGTCAATACCAGCCATCCTGATCGCATCGCACAAGATGGGTACGAACAGATTGTCCGTATCCCCGTTTTCTCTAAAAACGATGAGTGCTTTTACCGATGGATTGTCTGTGTCTTCACTTTCATTCATGTTTTTTTCTTTGATTTTGAATCAGCTAAGCTATGCTACAAAGGTACTAAAAGATATGAAAATACCTATCTTTTTTTGATCTTCTTTTTCTTGATTGGCCTTTTGGGTGAACCATTCTTCTTCTTAGTCGCACCAAGCTTCCTGTATTTCAGGAGTGTGCTCTCTCTTTGCCGGCGTTTTCTGTTCAGTTCTTCCACGTTATCAGACTGTTGCAGGAAGAGTAACTGGCTCGGATTATGGTTGAGTAATTCACTAGAATCTACGAGGTTGAATAACACAGAAAAACATTCAGCTAATACTACAAAGTGAAAAAAATATCTATCATAGTATCATTCATTTAAATAGTCATCTTACTATCAGTATAATACATATGATAGATGGCTTCTAAAAAATGTATCTATCATGCTTTTACCAGTAAAAACAAGTTGTCTATCATTGACAAATAGCAGTATAAGGGCCATATAGGTGTAAGATAGCTTGTTTTTGTCGCAATGAAGCCATGTAAATCCGATTATTGTGGCTTAATAATCCAACTGTAATGGCGATAAGTTTATAGCCCACATATGTGGGCTATACATCCTGTATGTGTGGGCTGTACGGTTTACATGTGTGTGCTGTACAGCCTGCACATGTGAACTATAGAAAAACTAACGCTCTCAATAGATTATTAAGCTGTCAAATACAGATTATCATCCTATAAAGTGTGCATCCTTATGCCTTTAAATGGGTATTCTCACCTAATACTATACTAAAATGGACGCAGTATAGGTGTGATAGATGTCCGTTTTTTGTAATAAAAGTATGATAGATACGTCTTTAAAAGCTATCTGTCATGATTATTTCATTGATAATGAGAAGATTATTAAAATGAATGATAGCATGATAGATATTTTTTACCATGTAGTATTTATTGAGGCCAATTGTATACGGCTACCAGTTGCTCTTCAGGTAAATGTAAAACATCAAGAATCCGTTTACATTCCAAAGTGGGTAAGTGGGGCATTTTAGCTCGATAATATGTACATTCTCCGATTCTTCCAAGCATCTGTCTTCACTTGGAGTAACGAAAATGAAGTATTCGTTTGCATGGTCATTTTTTTGCAATTCCCGAATACTTTCAAGAGCAACGAAATCCATACCATGTTTGTTGGTGCGGAAGATTCGTTGAACTTCAATAGCGATTTTCTTAATTATTAATTCCTGTTATATTTGATATTTATTTATGATGTTCACCATGTTCTGTATGGATGAATTTTTTATTGGCTCCTTTTAATTTGAATAAGTTACCTATCATAGTGACTGCAAGCATCGGAACTTTTAGAATGGCTTTTCCTACCTGCTTGGTGAATAATTTATCGCCCGATATAGGTAGTGTCATGGCCGCTACTTGTGCCGCTGACAATATCCACCATTTTATTGCTATCATCCATTCGTGGCCGCCATTGTACAAACTTAATATAATGCCGGTAACGGTAAAAACGAACGTCAGTCCAAAGACTCCTGCCAATTGAACCAGCCGTGGAGGGAGCATCCATTGGAATATCTTATTGCAATAGTCTATATTCCCTTGTAAAAGTGCTTTGGGTAAATGTGGCAACGAAGTACGAAGAGCGCCAAACTGTGCGGCTATCCAGCGTTTGCGCTGGTTGCTGATGGCTTCTTTCTTTTGTGTTTTCTCATCAAAAACAAGCAAGTCGGGCAGATAAACTGTATAGATGCGTTGTTGTAAAAGCATGGCTTCCAATTCTTTGTCTTCACCTGCTGTCCGGAGATATTTCACCTGCTGGTGAAACCATTTTGCTTCAAAAGCCATTCCCGAACCTGATAGTCCGGCAGAAAGCCCTACGGCATTATGACCGCTACGGAAGAAACCATTGTTTATTTCTTCACTGATACTGTCGAGAACGGAAATGTCTGTGTTCAGATTCTTTCCTGTCCGGTGGGCCTGTGCAGATTTTATGCCACTATCAAATACGCGGTTGATTGTGGACAGAAAGTCGGGCGTTGTCATATTGTCGGCATCCATGATGACTACAATGTCGTATGCGTCCGTATCAATGGAATCCATTGCCAGTGTCATTGCTTTGGCTTTCGAACTTTCCGTGTAATTTGCCGTTAACAGACGGATGGGAAGGGCTTGCAGCGCTTCGTTTGTTTCCGGTCGCATCTGATCGGAAATGACTATGACATCATAGAGCTCTTTCGGATAATCTTGCTTAAGAAAGCTCTCTACAGAGGCGAGAATTACACGGTCTTCCTTGTAAGCAGGAAAGAGCACGGCGATGCGTCGAAGCATACGGGCTTCAGGATATTGGGGAGCCCGGTAAAATTTGGAGGCAATAGCGTATAGCAATAGGTAGCATACGCATAACGCGAGGGGAATGTAGAGAATCCAGTCAATGATGTTCATAGTATCTAGGGTTTTATGCGTTTTTACTGTTTTTGTTTGACGAGGACATGAATAGGCCTGAGCAGACTCCATAATAGACAGCACAAAATAGGTCGAAACGGCCTTTGAACGCAAATGACAGACTGTTTTTCCCGGCAGCGACGGTGCTCTGATAGAGTACGGACATCCATCGTTCTATGCCTTTCATATTGCGCCGGGCATAGAGCAGGCGATTCCGTGTCAGGAAATAGGTGCGCAGTTTACTTAGTTGTCCGGTGCTCTGGCTTTCTTTATGAAAAACAGTGCAGCGGGGCTCATACCATAGTTCATAGCCGGCACGAGTCATGCTTGTACTCCAGTCCAATTCTTCATAATAAAGGAAGAAAATTTCCGGCATCATTCCTACCTTTTCAATCACTTCACGCTTAATTATCATAGCTGCCCCATGCAGATAGGGGGTGGGATGGGGCGTGTCGTAACTGCCGTCGTCCGGACAGTCGAAACCCAGTATATTGTTGCGCAACGTTATCTTTGTCAGAGGAGTAAATCCTGCAAACTGTATGTGTTGTGGTGGAAAGGCGAAACGTATTTTCGGCGATACACCTCCGATTTCCGGACGGCTTTCCAGGCGTTCTACCAAACAGGCGACTTCGTCGGACTCGATATATGTATCATTATTGATGAGGAAGATGTATTTGCCCTTTGCAATGCGGATTCCGATATTGTTGCCACCGGAAAAACCTCCGTTTTCATTGCTGCGGATGCTGATAACCGTTGGGTATAATTCGCGTATTTTTGTTGCTTCATCTTCGCGCGAAGCATTGTCTACGACTATGATTTCATAGCTCACAGACTTCAATTTTTTGTGTAGCGATTCTATCAGTTCGCAGGTGTCTTTGAACCCATTATAACAAATTGTAATAAATGATATATCTGGAATATTAGTTGTCATCCTTGTCTCTGTTGGTTTCGTTATTGAATAGATGTTGCTCTTTTTCTTCACTTTTTTCACTCATACGCTTGTCAATATGTGGAGCTGCAAAACAGAGTGCAAAACCGATGTAAACAGGTAACTGGTTTGGGTACTGCATGATATCGTTGACGTAAGTGGCGATAAAGAATCCGGTATTCATACACAGCCATGCCGCTATTAGCCCCCGCAGACTTTTGTTGCGTACTTTAAACATAAGTATCCATGAGCACCAGGCGAAAAGAATACTATGTATGGAGAGGTAGAGTATTAGTCCGACAATTCCCGTTTCCACCCATACGCTGATTAGCCATGAGTCGGGAGGGTAGGGCATCCGTTCCTTCGAATCGAAGTTGCCGGCTTTGGAGAGTCCGATGCCGTAACCTAACGGTTTTTTTTCCATCAGTTCTTTCATCCTTTGTCGGTTTTCAACACGGACAAGGTATGAAGCATCTTCGGACGGGTGGAAAGAAGAGCGCATTTTATAGATATATTGATTGCCGTTTCCTATGTTCGTAAAGTAGAAAAAGCAAAATATAGAGACTGATACAAAGATTCCCGCCAGTAATGCTTTCCAGTTTTTGGCGATGATGGTTATCATCAACACTCCTCCCATGACAACTCCCATGGCTGCCCGGGTTCCTGATATTCCCATTCCGTAAAGTCCGCCGGCGGCAATGAGGATGAAATAAATACGCAACCATTTGGATTTTACGAAAAAGGCGGAGATGGAAAAAACGACAGCTGACATGGCTGCGTGTACTCCATAATTGGCTGCATCAGAGAAACAGGAGAAGTAGCGGATGCCGGACCAGATGATGTGTGTACGCCATCCGCCCAGTACATGTAAAAAATAGAGTTCTTTGGAGTTAAATCCGTAATTCTTCTGCCAGTAACCTTTTATAGTAAAAATAAGAACAAACACTGACCACACAATCAGCAAGAGCTCAATGTCTTTTTTGGTACGGATAACGAGCGGGACGACAAAAGCACATATTAAAGGTATAAGTGCATAAGGTGTCAGGTTGATATTCCATGCCTCCTGCACATTGTTGGGATTTAGAATCTCCAGGAGATAGAAACATAACCAGACTGCAAACATATAGGTCATTATGTTTTGTCCCGGTTTCCAGTTTGTTTGTTCGTCATTGTTGAGTTGTACCAAAGAGATAGTGGTAAATAGCAAGATGATTACCATTGAGAATAGTCCTACCTTGATACTTACTAACATACCTGCTGCTATCAATGCGAATTGTAGAGCTAGCAGGACATGGAAAGTTCCTATCCTATTATTCGTCATCTTCTTCTTCCTCTGTCTCTTTTGCTTTTCCTCTTAGATTGAATTTATTTCTTTCTGTAAGCGACAGTTGGCTAAAACGATAGCTGATTCTACGCAACAAGGTGTAGGGGGGGAGCTGACCTGTGAAATCTTCTGTCGCATCGCGGTTGGCATTAGTCAGACATACACGGAACGGAACATCCGTTTGGCCCATCTGTGTTATAAGTTGCTCACAAAGTTGCTTGTCAATCGTTTTCCATCCGCGGTCGGCCGGGCTTACCAGAATGTTGGCATTAGCGTCGTGTAGCAGAGCGGTTGGTATATTGCTTTTCGACAATGGCGGATAGGCAACGATCAGTATGTCTTCTCCTTGCAAGGTATAAAAGTCTGTGATGCTTTTTGCAAGCAAATATTGAGTGGATTCGGTGTTAAAGTCCTCTCCATACATGATGAACCTTGTATTTAGCATACGACTTTGCATATATCCGCAGATCAGATTTCCGATGATTTCCTCACCGGAGTTTTCACTGGTGCTGAACAAGTTGATAATAAATACCCCGGGTGATTTTCGTTTGGTCAGGAAACTGAGCAGGGAGTTGCTCAACTCTTTGACTGAAAGTTGAACATACGTTTTTGTCAATCCTCCATAACGGGCGGAAGACGGGTTGGGAATGGCTCCTATCACTTTAAATCCAGTCACGCGTTTGGTCCGGTTTGCATCACGCAATGTCCTGTCGAGGAGTTCGATCAGTAATAAGATAGCAATGATTATCAAAAAGCTACCCACACAAGCAGCAATAACAATCTGCTTGCGGTTAGTTGAATTAGATCCAATTGGATAGGTAGGCTCATTGAGTACTTTTAATGTGGCAGAAGTCATTTCCAGATTTTTCTTTCTCAACAAGGCTTCGTTATAACTCTGCAACACAGTCAGGTAACTGCGTTCCGTGAAATTGATGGAGCGTTCTTTTTGCTTGATGGTGGTACCTACAGGGGCGAAAAACACATAACGGTCGTTCAATTCCCGGCGGGCGTCCTGCACGACTAACAGTTCAGCTTTGGCTTTTTCATATAGTAAGGTCTGTTCCAGCCATTGGTCGATAATATTGATACGGCTGGCACCTTCTTTGGTATATTTGTGACCTACGTAGGAATTCGTTAAATCATTCAGTTCTTGTTTTAGTTCGCCCAATCGCCTCTTGTCACCTGTCAGGGATTCTTCATTTTTTTGCTTTGGATCACTCATGGCTTCTACTTCCGAAATTTTGCTGGTGATATTGGACGCTTCTCTTAGCTTATCCATGAATTCCATATTCTTGAGCACTTGCTTGGCATTGTTGTCCATGTGCTTTTCCAGCTCCTCAAGCATCGATTTTGTGCTGTTATATGCAAAAAGTGCATCCTGTTCCCGCAGCTCGAATTCTTTACTGATAGCTGCTATTTCTTTCGTTTCGTCAAGATAGTTGATGATTCGTTTTTGTACGTTGTATTTAGTCAGGTCATCTTCTTCTGAATTTAGCTTCTTTCCGATGCGTTGCAACTCTTCCTCAAAGTATTTGATTACTTTGTCTGTTTCTCCGTAGCGGATGCGGCGGTATTCTTCTACGAATTCATCCATCAGGATACTTACTGTGTTGTAGGCAATGCCAGGATCACCGGAAGTATAGCTGATGTCCAACAAATCACTTGTAAGCCGACGTTGCACTCTGATGTTTTTTAAAGCATTGTAGCTGTAGAAGGGGTGATTGTAGTAGAACATTTCATAGATATAGTTACCCTTTTTGGGTCGCATATATGACTCAAAATTGGCTACTGTTTTCTCTTCACTTGATTTATCGATCAACTTTAATATTTCGGGTCCATGCGGACTGTTTTTTAAATGGTTATAGGTGTAACTGTAACAGGATGGGGTAATTCCGTCATTTTCATGGTCTGGATTTCCTTGGATAAGTACACGAGCGAATAATCGCAAAAATACTCTTTTAAGAGTACTCTCGGCTTGCATGATACTTATCAGATTATCCATGGAGTTTTGCACTGTTGCCCAGTCTGTACGCTTGTCGCTTTCCAAATTATATCCCGAGGCTACTCCTGTATAAAGTGTTGCTTTCACATCATATCCACCTCGCATGTGGCGTGTGTAGTAGAAAACGAGCAATGTGAAGATAGAGGTCCCAACCAGTATCAACCAGCGGTGGCGAAAGAGAGTGCGTATAATGGAAATGATGAAATTCATATCTTGTTTTTTTTATTTTCGTATGATAGGAGTGCGTGAAATAACCTCAAGTATCATTAAACTTTTTGTCAGTTCAAACTTGCTTTTCTCGTATGCTTCACGAGCGGAGGATTGTCTTTCTTTGTCGGCAGCCAACTCTGTAGACTCTATCGTTCCGTTTGCGAAATTCTTTTCAGATATTTCATATTGCACATTGGCAAGCACCAAACTCTCGCTTCTCATCTGAAGAACTTTCATTTGCGAGGTAGCCATTGCATACATTTCAATAATATTCTTTTTGATTTCGTCGTACTTCACTTCTCGTTCCAGTTCTGCACTTCGGAGTGTAAGCCTTTGCCGGCTGACACGTCCTTTGAGGTCGAACAGATCATCTAGTGGAATACTTAAACCAGCTCCTACAGTGTAGCCATTTTGTGCTTGGGTGGAGTAGGTGAGGTAAGGGGCAACAGCTACGTCCGTATAGGTGGACTCATTGCCGAACATTCCGTATTGATAACTTCCCCGTAAACTGAAGAAACCCAGAAATGACCATTTTTCTTTTCTGAGTAATTTGCGCTCTATCGTCGCCTTTACGTCTGCCATCTCATAAACGGGGCTGTTTTTAGCGTTTTCGAATAAAACAGATAGTGGAGGGAGAACTATTCTACTATAATCTTCTTCACTTAGTTGAGAATAGTCAGACACTTCTTGTGCAACTACACGGGTTGTAGAGACGAATAGAAGTAATAGCCCCGAAAAAAAGTATATAAATTGCTTCATAAAAAAATCCTATTATTTGCTCTTGCTGTGTTATAGCTTGCGCAAATATAAGGATTAATTTTATTTATGTGCAGTCTTTTATTATCTATTTTGCAATCTTTCGTGTAAATTGTGTACAGAACGTCACTAAAATAGTATCAGAAAGCCTCTGTCATGTTGAAATAGAACAAATTCTGCTTGTTCACCATGTCTCTCCCAAAATCAAGGCGTACATTCATGCGAGGTTGGACTTCAATGCGTAACCCTAATCCGAGATTCGGAAGTACGCCTTCTATCTTCCCCGGAGTAGGTCCCATGAATCCGCATCCTCCCCATGCTACATATCCTATATGGCTCAACATCTTCTTCACCCATGTGCTTTTGTCTGTATTTATCATTTGACGGTATTCGGCCATCATTACATGTGAGGATTTGTCGCGAAACTGCCCCATGTAGTAACCACGAAGGTCGAAAGGGGTTCCGCTAAGTACATATTTCGTTAGAGGAACGTTTCCAAATGCGTTTTTGCTTTGCACTGTCCAAGCTATAACTTTGCGACGTCCTACTGTTTTGTATTGGCGGTAATCTATTTCCAATCGATAAAAATTATTATCACTGCCGAACGTTTTATTATACATCATTCCCCGGAAGTCAAGGTAAGTTCCGCTATAAGCATTGGCGGGAATATCACGTGTGTCATACGTCAACAGGAAGCCGAGTCCTGAACTGAAATTTTTGTATCCGTGCTCCGTACCTCCTGCCGCTATGTACGAGTGTTCATTAACCATCCCGGCAGCCGGTTTGGTTATCTTATCATAGTTCAAATCGACTTGAGGGCCTGCAAAGAAATTACTTTCTCCCAGACGGAACAAGAACCAGGGGTTTACTTGAATGCCGCTATAACGGTACTCGCTGGTATCTTCTCCACGTTCATAATCTTTATTAGTGGAATATCCGATGCCATAAAAATTCTCGATTGTATTTTTATAAGAGAAGGTTCCGAAGATACGGAAACGGTCGCCTTTAAAGAAGAGCTGTGGTTTCGTCATCAGGTTCAAGCCGCCCTTGAACATCAATGCGATGGCCATCGGCACTACCGAACGTCGTTGGGTGGTATCACTCGGATTCATCCGGAACGTCATCAGTGCGCTACCGCCTACTAACAAACCGAAGTCCGGCGTATAACTGGGACCACCTAATATGTTATAGTGCAAATTCCGGTTTGCCACGCGCTGGCGACGCAACTCGCGCTTGGAAAGGGCAGGAATGGTGTCTGACGGGGTGTCTTCAATATCTGTAGGAGTAGTATCACTGATAGAAGTTGTAGACCTTTGCAGTTCATCGCTCTTTACTGCCGTACTGTCAGCCGCGGCTGACATCATATTGATGGATGGAAGCATCATCAATATTCCTATTATATATTTCTTCATAATTTCTCTGTGAGGAATTCGACTGCAAAGAAAACTCTTTTATTCCGATTAGTTTTGATGTTCTTAGATAATAAATCTAAAAAAGAATCATTTAAGGGCAAATAAGTTCCATTTTTGGATAGACATTTTCCCTAACAATAAGGGGAAATGCTTTTTACAGAACATAATTAATGGATAATTTATTGCCATAATAAATAGGCTTATAATAAAGGCTATGGATGAGGAATAAGTTATATAATCAATATGCGTGTACTTTTCTATGATAAAATTAAATACACCTATAAACATCCAGTGTATACCTAAAATAACCATTGTACCTATTGATATATTGTAGTTTATATCCGATTTTATCTGATTAAGCATAAATCCGATTCCTAGAATCATGCTACTTCCGGTGAATCCTAACATATAAAAACTTATCATTTCAGACCATGTCGTATAATTACTGGTGTATCTGATTGAGATAAGTATGGAAAATGAAATAGCTGACAAGAGGAACCACATTATACTTAGGTACAAAGAGTTTGCAATGTTTCCAATGTTTGTTCGTTTTAATGCCTGACCTGTAAAAAAGAATATTTGCACCGCGAAAAAATTATGTGTGGCATAAGTACCAAAAATAGACTGTTTGTTTAGCCAATAACAAATAAGTATAGAGATTAGGCAACTGGTACTTGCTGTCAACCAATACAGGGATTGTTTTCTTTGTATGAGATAGGAATATATTTTTATTAAAAACAGGCAATATATAAACCATGTAGGACCGTTTATAGCATCTGACAACAAAGACTGAATGATAGGATGTATGATACTATTGTCTATATTGATGACTTGATGGGGTACTAAGAGTTCTCTGACAAACCAGTATGGATAAAAAATGAGCTGATAGATGAAATAAGGCAGCATCAAGGTCTTGAGGTTTTTATATAGCTCTTCTTTTATTGTTTTCTTAGGATTATATAAATAACCGGATATAAGAAAGAATAGTGGCATGTGAAACGAATAAATGAATGTATATGTTCCGGATTGCGCCATCGGTACATGTCCCCAAATTACTAGGAAAATTGCAATGGACTTACTCCAGTCGATCCAGTTATATCGCGCATAATTAGTGCTCATCATTTTGTTGTGCTTTAATTGTTGCGCAAATATACAATTATTATTTTAGTTGTGTGCTTTTTGTTTTTAGATTATTATTTGCTAAAAATCATTATTTGTTTTTTAGGAGTTTGTTTGCATATATCTAAGAATTCAGTAACCTTTGCAAAAGAGTAATAGACTTTTTATTGTATCAAAAGTGAAATATGACAACAATTTAATATTAAACCAATGAATAAACAGATTTTATCAATTTTTGTTTTCTGTGCTTTTTCTTATTCTACACAAGCGCAAGAACTGAAAGGTGGCATCAGCGACTCCATGATGCAACAAATCAAGCAGAGTTATGCAAACACTCCCACCGACAAGGCTATCCGCAATGCTATCGGTGGCAACGACATCCGTAAACTGGCTCTCAACCAGGATAACCTGAAAGGCATGGATACGCATTTTTCTATCAAAGTGTCTTCTAAAGGTATCACCGACCAAAAATCTTCTGGTCGTTGCTGGCTTTTTACAGGTTTGAATGTGATGCGTGCCAAAGCGATCGCCAAGCATAACCTCGGTTCCTTCGAATTCTCGCAAACTTATCCTTTCTTCTTCGACCAATTGGAGAAAGCCAACCTCTTTCTACAAGGTATTATCGATACCAGCAGTAAGCCGATGGATGATAAAATGGTGGAATGGCTCTTCCGTAATCCTTTGAGTGACGGTGGAACATTCACCGGTGTAGCCGATATTGTCAGTAAATACGGGCTTGTTCCCAAAGATGTGATGCCGGAAACCAACAGTAGTG